>Ga0209084_1000350_pt1 | contig 43162 bp, 62 predicted proteins | sample C_130820_MF_Meta_FD_187309 | JGI IMG/M metagenome (GOLD analysis project Ga0209084, IMG submission 187309) | Freshwater microbial communities from Lake Croche, Canada to study carbon cycling - C_130820_MF_MetaG (SPAdes) (version 2) | ecosystem: Environmental > Aquatic > Freshwater > Lake... | reverse complement strand
TTTTATCTTTAAATTCAAGCTCTATCCTACCCGGTTGATCAGCGGGATTGTTTATGTGCATGGCTATTAGTATTAGAGTCCACATTATCGTTTTCCTGTGTCCAAGTTATAATTTCCCAACGTCCATCGTGATGTTCTACTAGTGCTGTACAACTTTCAACCCAGTCACCATCATTCATATAAGTGATGCCATCTATTTCTTTAATCTCAGCATGATGTATATGCCCGCATATTACGCCATCATACCCTCTCTTCTTACAGTAGTTAGCAAGATTATGTTCAAAGTGAAAAATAAAATCGACAGCTTTTTTAACGCGATGTTTTAAATATTGACTCAGACTAAAATAACCAAAACCTAATTTATGTCTTACCCAGTTAAATCTGGTATTCCAAATTAAAATAATATCATAGGCAGTGTCACCTAAGAATGCTATCCATGGAGCCAAGCGGGTTATCCCATCAAACATATCCCCATGCACTACAAGATAGTGTTTGCCATCAGCACCTATATGTTCTGTTTGATTATGTATCTCAACGAGTCCAAAACTGAACCCATATGGTATCATCGGGCGCAAGAATTCGTCATGATTTCCTGCAATATAAACGACACGAGTACCACGTTTAGCATGACCGAGAACACGACGGACCACATTAGTGTGGCTCTGTTTCCATCTCCATTTGTTTTGTTGAATTCGCCAGGCATCAATTATATCTCCTACAAGGTATAGTGTGTCACAGGTATTGTTTTTGAGAAAATTATTGAGTTGATCTGCCTTAGAATCCCTGGTACCGAGGTGAACATCGCTGACGAAGATAGATCGGTATGTCTTCATACCAATATTTACCCGTCTAATTAATTTTAATTATTACATTTGTGTTACATAAGAAGAAACCCGCCGAAGCGGGTTCTTGCTATTTTTGGTGACAAGGTATAACTACCTCGGGTCTAGCAATCAAGCGGCTAGTAAAACTGCTGAGTCATTAGCGGCTTGACGTCCGAAACGGAAGTTTTTGCCCATAGTAACTTTTACAGTACCTGTTGTATTTGCGTTTGCATTTACGGATTTTGCGTCTACAACCAAGCTTCGTCTTTCTATGCTATGAGCATAGCGACTAAAGTTACCTTAGTCCTGCGGCTTCTGCATTGCCGAGCTGTCCACTCATTTACTTGTTGCTCTGTCGAAACCAGGGCAGGCCCATCAAAAAGAAACTTACCATTTACCAATTGGACAATGTGCAAATGGTATTAAAGTTTTAGCCGGCATGTAGCATCCGCACTTGTTGCAAACTTTTCGATCAGTATCAAAATGCTCACATACTATACAAATTGTGTACTTGTCGTTCATGAATTCCTTTTTGGTGGACCTGGCGGGAGTCGAACCCGCGTCCAGAACACTTTTCTCTTTGCTTCATACAGCAATAACTTATATTTATCTCCAAGTCTTCCGAGCGATCCAATGTTGTATCCGTTGTACATTCCACGCTAGTCCCCAAGGCAGTGTGAAAAATATCTTATTACCATTAGGAGTATACATAGTTTTACCATCATTGTCAACACCCATTAACCCAATAAACATACAATCTCCTCAAATAATTTGCCACAATGTGGACAGTATAACTTCTTTGGTTTCCACGCTTCCATAGTAGCAATACTAAACCATCCCCGACACTCCGAGCAAGTGAAATGGTAGATGGTTTCTTTTTCTGCTTTCAAGTCAATGCCTCACAGCAAACATACTGCTAATCATTGCTCGTATCATGACCAAATCACTCTCACATGTGACCACTATGGGTTCATCAAGATCTTCGTCATCCGCCCAGGCTGCTTGGGGAAACTGTAAAAAAGTAAAGATGGTTCTAAAGGTCACGGTCCTACCTTGCGTATAAGCCAACTCTATCACATCCACTATAGAATTCACCACCTGCTGTGTCTTGAAATCTAGCGGAGTCATGGTAGTTAATTAAATGTCATGTGCCCGGTTGCATACAGCACAGCCATCACAGGACCTGCAATATGCTCGCCAATCTCATACAGTGCCCACACAGTCAAGGCCACTGCCCACCAAGGATTGCTTTCGGCCTTGCGGCCCAGCCACATGAAGAACCTGCCATGTAGCTGTCCAATCTTGTTTGCCAGGCGGACGATCATTGTGTGTAGCAGCTACGCTCTCGATAAATTGAGCCATCGACCATTTGAATTTCTTTCCATTCGGAGCAGACCAACTGACGACCAATAGTACTTCGGTCTATGTAAATAGTTTGTGGTCGCACATACACCGGTTGTGGTTGTATATATACTGGCTGCGGTTGTACATAAGTTGGTTGTGCTTCACGTGCAATGATTGCACCTGCAATACCACCAATGATCAACGGCCCAACCCAATCGTTTGCGGCATACATGTGATTGTGTCCATGCCGCCCTTGCGCAAAAGACAATGTTGCCACACTTGCCAAAATTGTTACAATTAATAATTTTTTCATTGGAATCTCCAAGTTAATAAAGTATTTATAAATTAAGTCTATATATTATATCAAAATTTTAATCATGATTTAGATTTATAGCCTTGATGTATTCTACGAACATCTTCAGAATATTCATGGTATTGTAAAATATCATTAGAATCATAAATCATTCCATTTGTATAGTTTGATATTTTATGTACCATTCTATTAGGATAAGAATCTAAATAGTCTACACTTTTTAAAAACACAGCAATATAATCATTCCAGATATCTCTTTCTGTTTGTTCGGTTGTAAAAGATTCTAAAACAATAGGTTTATGCCCGCTTCTATTTGCCCAGTTGCATAGTGCTTTTGCCGAGTCAGGATAAAACCTCCAGCAGTCTACAGGATATCTATGAAAGTTACCATTGGATGGTACATTTAAATAAAATATTCCTCCAGGCCGTAAAACCCTAACTATATCATTAAATAATAACCAAAAGAATTCTGAATGTTCAAAACATGAACTACTTACTATAACATCTACCGAATTATCATCAAACGGTAATGTATATGGATCGCTTACTACAATGTCAACATTCTTATCTTCAATCATATCAATACCGATATATTTAGATGTTGCTGGGGCAAACGATCTGAGTACAGGGTGTGGTCCCGCTGAACCAATTTCTACAATAACAGCAGGCGGCTTGGGATGTACGTATGTTTGAAAAAAGAGATATCCGGTATCGTGAGCGCTTTGATGCATATCATGTCCACAAACTATCACGAGCCTTAATCAATCGGATCATCATTTCAGTATCTTCTTTTTCGTAGGCTTTTTCAATCTTGTCTAATAGTTTCATGGCCTTGCTACTTGCATTTCTACTAGCAGCGTCTTTCTCAGAAATCCCAATCCATCTGTTACCATGTTTGATACGTAACATTTCACAGTAAGCAGTCCAGCCGCTGGCATCATGCGGATCTGGCCGAGCAGGATACACAGTGGTCCACCATAGATACAGTTCTTTGATTTCCTTGGCACGAACAGCCTGACCTGTTGGCTTACCATGATTAGGATCAGTTTCTTCCACTCCCCAGTCTGTTCCCATCGTTAAGGTCATTGCCCAGTCGAGATGATCAAGACCTGCTTGGGGACAACGCCATGTGCGCCAGCGGAACCAACCACTTGCCCAAAATGGAGGATTGTATTTGGCACGGGCTTCTTTATCTCCCCAGGCAATGTGATGCCAGGCTTGTTCTATCTCAACAAAATCCACCAGCTCATTGAATAAGCAAGGCAAAAAGCGGTTCCCCACGTCGCACCATTCACCCGGTTTAATATCCCGGGCATGAGCGGTAAGACCATGAGTGCGACTAACCCAACGGTTGTTAATGTAGTACTTGATATCATATAGTTTCCTTACAGGCCAGGTTACAAAATCTTGGACATGGCCAAGTCCTTCTTCGGCAATCCAATAACGAACAGGGTGATAGCCTTTAGCTTGGTCAGTCCAGTCGTCCCATTGCTCGCTGGTACCCATGTCTAGTTTAGGAGTACCTCTAATCCAATCTGCAAAAGGAGTGCAACTCCAGTAACGTCCATGTTGTGCCATTATTATTTTCCAGGTGGATTGTAGGTTTGATTATATTCAAAGGCAGCAATTCTATAATACTTACCTTCATCTTCTTTTACAAGAAAGTCGCCGGGTTTGAGAACCATTTGTTCTCCCCAGGATGCAACAAAATTAACTGACTCGGAGCCAGTATACTTTGCCACCATTCGCTCGGCGCTGACATCGGGCTTTCTGCGACCATTGCCTGCATCAACAGGATAGTTCTTTATAAGTTTAGCTTCTCCGCCGATATTATATTTTTCTTTGCTAGGCCCACTGACAATAATATCCCCAACAGCCACAGCTTTCTGAGTCTCGTGACCATCTGCTGTTACTGTTTGTAACATAAATTGCTGACTGCTTTTACCAAAACTCAAAGCAGGCATTTGATCAATATTGGTTTGATCAACACTTTGCTGGATTGGACTATAAGTCAAATCTTTTTTATGAGTAGGTAAAAAATTAAGTTGGCTAGCAACTTGTTCAATATCAACTGGTGCTTCACTTAACCCAGTTTCAACAATGTTGATGAAGTTTCGAATCATTTTAATCTCCTTAAGAATCTCGTTCCATTGAGCAGGCTTCTTGTACCAATGCTACTAGTTGCTCAACATTTGAGCACATGATTTTAGCATTAGTGTAATCGCCCTTTTTATTACGACCACCAACTTCAATCATGAAGCCGTTGTCGTACATATTGATAGTAAAATTCTCATTTACTTTTACTAGTTTGTCGCCGAGGTTGCTTACTGATTTTGCTGTTGCCATTTTATTATCCTTTAAATATTTCTGGATTATCTTCTACTAATGCAATCAATGCATGAGTTTGAAACTTAACCTGTTCTTCAGTCATTTTAAGATTGTAAGCATGGTCCAGTATATGTAATACTTCGTGCCACAATGCAATCTTTTTAGTTTGTTCAGTAAATTGATTACCAATCCAAATTTCTTGATCATTAAATCTTGCAAGTCCAATAGTACCTTGCATTTCTTCTGGTGTCTTGTACAAGACTTCGTAATCAATACCGCATATTTTTAATTTCATATATTACCTTTGTAGTATTATATATGAAATTAAACGTATTGCAAATAGAAAAGGGCAAATTGCCCTTTTCTAATATTGGGCATAACTTGCTTATGCCGCTTCGTGGGCCTTGATGCCCACACTTGCGGTATTTTTAGTACCACGTGCCTTAATATTAGAAAGGCTAGGCTTAGCCTTAGCCTTAGTAACAACCACAGTCTTAGCATCTTGGTTGTACTTAGCATCCGCGGCTTCAATGGCTTGAAGATACTCGGGACGATTGACTAGCTCGGTAGTCTTAAGGAAAGTTACTGCTTCGCCTTTGCTCATTGCACTAGGCAACTCGCACAGCTCAATTTCGGTGTGTCCTGTTTTCATTAGGACTTTGACACGGCTAAGGTCATTAGCAAAGCGAACTTTGTAGTTACCTTTAACAGTTGAAACACCAGCTACACGGAAAGATTTGTCATTAGACATATAAACACCTCTATTAGAGTTAAGTTAAAAAAATGTGTTCGAACTAAACACAGTACTAAGTATACTGCCATTTGTTGCGGTTGTCAACCACATTTTGGCCGGCAGTGTAACCAAAATTCTTTTCATTTTACCGAATATGCAGATCCAACTTGAACGCGATCGCGTCCACCAAACATGCTTTCGACAATTTGCATAGCTTGTCCGGGGGACACCGCTTGCACTACAGTTTTCAAATATTGCATACCAGCAATACCGTGTAGAATATTTGCACGATCCCGCGCTAACAGGCTGTATGTAACTTCGTAGTGTTTCATTTTAAATCCACCTAATGTTAATTAAACTTCGATTGCTCGGCGCATAACAATTTCTTGTTTTGCGAAAGCGTCGAGTTCCCACGGCATATCTAAGTACTTGGTTTTCTTGGGATACACTTTACCCATCCATGAAAACTTACCACGACTCATTGGCTTGAGCATGCCTTTAGCATACTGTCGCACATGAACCATTTCGTGTGCTAGTGTGGCTGCGACTTCTAGCAATGGTCCGGGCTTAACCAAAACCATATAGCTATCAATAAAATCTAAATTAATAGTGCAACCCAAATTTGGACCATCTGCGCTGTCAATGTCAGCATCAATCTTGACCAGCAGAGCCTTTCTGCTGTTAGTAAGTCCCAATTGGTCTATCATTGACGGCAGTATGGCCTTAAGGAACTTGCGACGATTGCGGTTAGAATCTTCAACATCGAATTCCATCATTTGGCTACCTTCATAACATATTCAAATAAGACCCATTTAGCACGATTTAGCAATTGTCGTTGATCTTCGATAACATTAAAATCGGGTTGCTCGTAAGCCATCATTTCTTGTGCATCACTCATCATGCTGGCTACAATCATTGCAGGACCCGACAGTTTAAAAGTAAGGCTAGACTCAACACTTTCACGCATGCCAGCCTCGGTAACACCATACATGCGAACTTGGCGTTTTTCTTGCTCAGTGAGCGCATTGTAAGTAGCAGTAGACATTTCTAACTCCTATTTGTTGCTGTGTAAGTGTATATTATACTGCGGTTTTGTCCGTTTGTCAACCGTTTTTTGTTGTTTTTTTGCAACAAACTTGTTTAACCCCAATCTTTGAAATCACCAAACGATTCATTGTCGTTGAAGCCTGCGGTGTAGGCTGTGATCTCAGCGGCAGTCATGTTCTCCAAGTCCACACGAGGTGTGGTGCTGGTGTCACCCTCGTAGTAGTGCGGATGATATCCACGACTGTAGTAACTGTCGGCACTGCCCCGATCATAAGGGCCACCATGCCGTGGGTCATAGTTAGGTTGGCTGGTGTGGTTACCAGCGACTGCGTCCATATATGATGCCATTGTCTGCTCCTTAGATCTTAGTCAGTATCCATACCTTAACGGCAAAGATCCCTATGATCACTGCCACTGTCATCCACATTTGAAAGTCTGTCATTTTGTGCTCCTAGTGTGTGTTGCTGTCTATGTGTGTATTATAACAAGGTTCTTACACCTTGTCAACCACTTTAAATTTATTGCGGAAATTTTTGAAATCCACGTACTCCACCACCTGCAATACATCGTCTATCTTCTCGCCCAGTTCGGACTCTACGTATCCCATATCGTGGTAGTACCAATGGTCGGTGACGGACTTGACGCATTCGATCACATCCTCTACGGATCCGAATACACCTACCAAGGTCGAACCTTCGTAGTCGAAAAACCCTAACAGTGAATAAACTTTCATTTTGTGCTCCTTTGTGTTCATGTGTGTATTATAGCAGGGTTCTTAGGCCTTGTCAACCACAAAGTAGCGGTAGGGCAAGCCCACCAGGTAGCACAGGAACTCGTCGTCGCCGTTGCTGCCCTCTGCTTCGTGGATCCAACGCAGGGCCATCTCACGGTCCTTAGCACCGCAGGCTATGATGCTCTGCACTCGCATCTCAAAGGCATGTGCTGCCTCGTGCTCGGCGATCTTGCGCTCTTGATCGTTCTTGATAATCTCGTTCTGCAGGAAGTCAAACTCCCGGTTGAACTTGGACTCATCCCAAAGGTGTGTGCTGATGCCACGTGGGCGGAAACCGTAGGCATCCTTGTACATATCCCAGAAGACGTTCTGTAGTTCTTCCATGCGGGTTAGTGTTTCCATTGTGTGCTCCAGTGTGTTGCTGTTCATGTGTGTATTATACGATCAAAAGCCCACTATGTCAACCAGTTCTTCCCAGGCTTCTTCGATGGTGTCAAAGCCGCAGACATCATAGGATCCATCGTAGAGACGGACATAGAACTTGCCGTTGCCCGGACTGGCTTCTGTGTCCAAGCCTGCTTCACCCACGCTGGGGATCACTCGCATGGTCTGATCAGTCATAGGTTCTCTCCTGTTTCATCATCAATGGCACCAGTGTAGACTGCAACGACGCCGTTGCCTTCCTCAAGCCAGCCATTTATGTTCCAGACGTCACGATGTCGATTGTAGGATTCCACCCACATGAGTGCATCCTCACGGGTGTCGAACTCTTCCTCTCCGAGCACCTTGTGATCATTCACATGGAAAGCATAGATAGGGTAGATTTGAACATTGTGTATGATTGCCATCATGTGCTCCAGTGTGTTGCTGTTCATGTGTGTATTATAGCAGTTTCGGGCTAGATTGTCAACCGTTTTAGTTGAAATAAGCAGCCAAAATCCTACCATTTTGCTCAACATAGGCAATGCCATCTTCAATCTTTTTGTTGCTATTACGCAACACTTTGTTGGCAATGATCTTGACGCTGCGCTCGCTCACTTTGTCGCTAACATCATAGCCCGGACCGTGATTTACAGCACCATCTGCCGTGTAGGAATACTTGCCCAGGCAACCGCACATACAACCCGACTTGCCACTGTAAACTTTATACACATTCATACCCGGCTCCTTAGGAATAAAAACTTGTTTTAAAACCGCAACGCGAGTACACCACTTCGCGCACCGCTGTATCCGAGAGCTCACCGAATTGGTCAGACTTTTGTTGAGCAACCAACTGCATCAGCTGCTGGGTCTGCGCCCAGTTTAGACCAGCTGCCTTGCTGAGATCTACAATCTTTTGTGCCACTGCATCACCGGCATCTGTGTACATGTCAAAACCTGTATCCATTTTAAACTCCTGTTTGTTGCTGTCTATGTATGTATTATAGCGCCTTTCAGGCTAGCTGTCAACCGAAATTTTGCTGATTTTTATGCTTAATTTGACGACGAAATGCTGTTTTTTTCAGCACTTTTTTGGGTTTAAACGGGCTGTTGCTGGAAAACAACAGATTATGCACCCTAGGATTAGGGTGTTGTGTTTTTGCAACAGTAAAAGATAGTGTCTTCATGCTGCAATTATAACAAAAACGGGCAGGGCTGTCAAGCCCTTTTTTTTAGTCAGCGTTTTTGCCGCACTTGGCACGTTTGGCGTTGGTTAATGCACCAAAGTCTACGGGCCACTCTTGTCCCGGTTGCACTTCTTTGGAATTTGGCGGAAGTTTAAAATCCACGCCTGCTGCCATTTCTATGTCAGAAATTGGCATACGAAATTTAGTCAGATCGTTACCCAAATTTGGATATGGTGCAACATGTGGAAAAGCCCAACCTGCAACTGCACCTGTGTTATTGTTAATTACAATTTTGTAATATCCATGTGGAACCAGCACACCGTTACCAATAACTTTATCACCAGCTCCATAAACGCCGCCAACATAAATTGTAAAACTCTGATTCAATTGTACAGACCAACCACGTACACTAGTTTCAAGTAATTTCCAAATTCCTCTATTTAACGAACCTGCTTGCGGATACATGTTGGTCATTAGGAATGACTCATACTCTACTTGTTGACTCCAGCTTAAATCTCCGTCGGGTGCAGCATGACCTTTGTCATATCCTGTGCCAGCATAGTCATCCGGGCGAGCACCTGTACCACCCAAACTTTGGTCGGCAACAAATGCATTAGTACGCGGCCAGCAGCCCAATGCGTTCTGTGGTAATAATGTATATGCAACATAAACAGGAATCTTAACTTGTGCATCATATGCTACCAAATATGCTTCGCGGCAAATCGGTTGTGCTGGTCGTTGTGTTGCAGCAAATCCATATGGACTATGTACTTGGCAAGCCTGTGGGGGTAGTGGTGCTCGTTGTTCCCATGCATAACCAAACACAGATGTGAATATAAGAGCAAGCGATAGTAGATATTTTTTCATTTGAAATCCTTTAGGATATTTATCACTTCTTCATTATTTGCTTAAGGGCAGCAAATTTGTTTTTTCTATCGTCAAATCCGCGCATGGCTGGATTAATTTTTTTAGTAACCGATGCAGTATCAGTAAAATTATTGACATTAGGTTGTACAAATCTTTTCCAAAACCAAACTGCAATTTCGGCCGCCAGCACTGGATCTGCTGCTAAGTCTGGATTTCTTAACAGTGCATCTGGTGTTTTAACCAGATGATTCTTATATAGATACTCAGATGCTTCTGCATAATTGTATTTGCCAGTTAACTGTACAAATCCACGTCCAAAAAATTTCTTAGCGTCATTGACCGATTTGTTGCCCGCATTGTGTTTGTATTTGGCAAAATAGTTCTTCTTCCCTGGCTGTGGTTTTTCTTTCATGCCAGCAATGCCAAATCCTGCAGACTCGTGTGCTGTTTGTGCTAGGAATTGTGCTAGTTCGTCACCCTCTAACCCGTGCTTACGTGCAACTGTTATTAGCAATTGTGCATTTGGTCTAGACAATGATTTTTGCATATGTTCTATATGTTGCGCTGTTGGTTGTGCAGGTTTTGCAACAGGTGCAGCTACTTGTGCAGGTTGTTGTACAGGTGCATTAGGCTGTCCTGTTCCAAACATACCCACACCTGCCGCACCAATTGCTGTAGCGGCAGCAGCCTTTTTAGCCCAATCCAATGCACCTTCGTCGACTTCATATTCGTCTAAACGAGGTGTAGCATCTGCACTATCTTCTTCAGGCCATGAATAGATATATTGTCCTGCAAAGTCTTTTACTAACATCCAACGTATACCAGATGCGGTAAACATGCGTGTTTCTGCTCGGTAACCTGGCATAATTGCATCAAAGTCAATTTCTCCAGGGCCGCGATCTTGGCCATGTTGTTTTAAAAAGTTAGCTACTGCACTAACTTCCTGCGTACTATTTGGACCTTGTCCTCCTAGATTAGCAATCATGTATATACGATTAGTAGGAGTCATTGTCAAACTGCCAAACAGTGCTCTACCAAGTTGTCGTATCTGTGCTGCCATGTTGCCAGGCAAGTTAGCTACTTGATGAAATTCGGGACTTTGTACGCCTGCTGCTCGTAATGCCTGCCCTGCTACTGCTGGTAAGTTACTGGTGTTTACATCAACGCTAGGTAGTGTGTTTGGGTCCTGGTCTGGATAGCCTGGCAAATTGGGATCGATGCTAACATTACGCATACGTCCTAGCATGTTTTTCATATCACCGGTGGGAGTAATACTGGCAGTTTTGTTTAATGTAGTACGTTGGTCTGCACGACGCATATTAACAGGATTGTTATTGGACCCTGCTGGTGCATTGGGATTAGTCAATGGTTGATCAGCCTGTGTCTGAAATGGATTTAAGTTAATGTCTGGGGTGTTTTTAGTTTTGGTCTTACGTGGACGCTCCGGGGGCTCTGCTATATCCATTTCGGCTTCTTCTAATTCTCGATTGGCAATAGCATATGCAGTATCCATATCAATACCTCTTTCGCCTGCCCACTCAATTATCTGATCCGCCCATCCTTGACTTGATGACAAATTTATTAGCTGTTTCATTCCAGTGCGAAAATCAATTTTCATATTGTTACGAATTTCTTCTGCCCAGCTTATTATATCATCTAATCCATCGGGATCGGTTACAGAATCTTTTTTCCATCCATTGATACAGTCAGTCATATGTGCAATCATTTGTTGTCTGACACCTGATCCAAACATGTCATCATCGGCTTCGTTTACGTTTCCGTATTGTTCGTCGCAACGGTCAGCAATATATTCTAAATCAAGCAATAACTGTTTACGTTCAACAGCATTGGATCGTGCAATTATATCGTCTATGTCGCCGCCGCTGTCGTACTTGTCGCTTAACTGATTATAGGCGCCGCCCAAGAAATCCAGGATCTCATACCCGTCGTTACCATAATCAGCAATGCGGCCATATGCGTCGTGAATTCTGTCTATAGTGTTATCCTGCCCAAACAAGTCATCATCTGCTACTTCATTTAATCCATTGTTATTTTTTGACTTGACCGCAAAAAATAAATCTGTTAACTCGGCTTGAGTTATATCTTTTGGGTCAGCATCTAAGTCCCATTCGGGCACGGTCACTACTTCTTGTGTGAATCTATCCATAATCATTAAGTCGGACCAACCATCATACCCACCTAAGTGGATCTTAAATCCGTAACGGCCACCATTTGGAAAATCGTGCCCTTCAAATCTAGTGGATCTACTAGAAAACATGTTGTCATCAATTTCGTCGAGCTGACCTGGACGTTCATTCCAATAATAAGCCGCCGATTGATCAATGTCGTCCGGATTGTTTGGTACCCATGCATCATAAACCATTTCGTATGCTCTATATAACTGTTCAGCCTCGTCTTCGTCTATGCCCTCTTCCCGACCATGCTTCGTATCCATTTCGGACAATATATGTAATGTTTGAGATAAATTTAATCCGCGGTAAATACCAAATTCTGCTACAATTCTAAATGCTCTAGACTTTGGTGCTGTTGGATGGGAAATTGCCCATCGTTTCAACAGGTGTAAATTTTTAGGTGGCGGCGCTGCTCTGGTACTAAAAAGATCGTCGTCGCTCTCATTAAGTGTCAGAATTTTTTGTATAGTCTGTAAAGTAAGTGGAAGTTTATCCAGTGCGTAATCGGGACTATCGTCGTACCACCATTCTTCCAGTGTTTCCTGCGTGGGCTCTTCGTCAAAATATGTAAAGTCTGGAACAAAGGCAACTTGATTAGTTGATCTGTTAACAATAACTAGTCCATTTGTACGCTGCCCACCATAGCCAATGCCACCACCGCCTTCGGTGTATCCAAGATTGCCACCCTCAGGGAATTCAAATCGAGATGCAATTGTAGATGCTAACTTATTGTTACCAAACATATCACGGTCTGACTTATTGTTGTTATCTGACTCGTTCATAGCAGGGTAGGCAAGTGCATAGATATCAATACCCAACGCATCTTCAATTTCTTCTGCAACATTTTCTCTAGGATCTGTGTCCAACATTCTAAATTCTTTAAGCCCGGCTTTCATGCCTAGCTTGAACGCATTTGCAACTTCTTCAAGGGCATAGGCAGTATTTTCAAATCCATCGGCGTATTCTTCGTCGTCCTCAATAGCACGTTGTTCATCTGCCAGTTGTTTCCATGCTATAGCCTTCTCACTAAAATATCTAGCCAGGCGCGATGCTGTGTTGTCAGCAAACAGATCAGAATCTGAATTGTTGCTTTCTTCGAGATCCAGATAGTCATATGCATTCTGGGAAACATCTTCCATTTCAGCTATTGCCTGCATAACTACAGGCACGGGTTCATAGTAAGCAATTACATCATTAGGGTCGTGTTCACCATCGTCCCATTTATCAAATAGTTTACTATAAACCTTGGTATTCATCAATGCTTCAAATCCGAGATCATCATATTCCTGCATTATTTTATTATCAAGTGCATTTAGTTGTGCATGAAGACGATCTCGCAGGCTTGTTGGACCAAACAATTCATCGTTGGTCTTGTCATTGTTAATTTCGTTAAATTTCATTTTTTTACTTATTAAAACTCTGCATCAATTTCACCATGTTTGCCAACATATCCCCAAATAGTTAACCATTTATTAAATTTATTAATAATTGATAATACTGTTTTGTCTGATTTATGCCGCGATTTTCTTAATTCCCAAGCAATGTCATTACCAACATACTCGTCAACCCATTCTATAAAACCCCCGGGTGCATAAATGCCATCAGTATTAAATAACAGCCATTCCCTTCGGTTTGCATGTCTGAGGTCAACTGGAGTATTTCCACTTACTATCCTTTTAGTAATTTCTTTGAACCATTGAGATGCTTCACTATCATCTGTAAATGGGTCGTTGTTTTCATTGATAAATTCTTTGCTTCTCATTATGACCCAAACAACTGGCTATGCATTAAATCATACATATGTCCAGACCGATACAAATCGTCATTTAAATACTCTAGTTCGTCATCATTTAATGATTCATATCCAGCTGGTACTATTCCTGGTTTAAATTCTGCATAGCTTACATAACCGTGCAAGTCTGGATAGTCGCTGCGATCAATATCACCAAACTCAATGGATTTATAATCTATGCCAGATAATCCAAAAATCAAAAATCTGTTAATTTCTCTATGAGCAAACATATCGTCTTCGGGGGTTTCGTCTACCCTACGCTGTCTCTGATATTCCCATTCTGTAATTTCGGCAATCTTTTTTAGTTCAGCTGCCAGTGCCACAAGTTCTGGCGGGGTAGCAACCGCCACTATCTCACTAAATTCGGGGTCGCTAGTGCCAGTCCTGCTTTTGAGTTCTCCGTATATTTTTCCAGACTGTCTCAGCACTGTATACACCTTAGGAAACCAACTCATGTACTTGGCTACACCGCGCCAGGCTTTTTCTATACCAGTACCTGGGCCAAATAATGCATCATCAGATTCGATAGCCTCAATTATTTCTCTATAACGCATGCCCGCTCCTCTGCAATTCAGTAGTATATAACTGAGCTAGATTTTTCATAATGAATCTAGCAAGCGGGTCACGTAATAACAAATCTGCTATGTGTGGTATGGCGTCTGGATGAGATCCTTCGGGACCATTGAATACATTTGATTTTTTTAAGTACATAACTAATCTGGTATATACTCGACTTTTTGTTGCAGCATCGGCAAGGGCAGTATCGGCTAGAAATTTTGTTTCAATAACATTTTCGTTGCTTTCCTGACTGGGTACCTGTTGTAGCTCTTTCCAGAATTTAACTTTATTGCTGTTTAATAGTTGAATAACTTGATTTAAGTATTCGGGAAATAGTTCACGTATTTGAATTTCTTCTGAATGTAAATTTATACCGTATTCATCTAATTGTTTAATACCAAAATCAAGTATTCTACTTTCGTATTTTTGAATTAGTTGAGTTATTTCGGCTTTAGCAGTCGGAGTGAAGTCGGCAATAATTTTTCTGTACTCGGGCCCAATCAATGGAGGTATCTTAAATTTTTCAGCAGGCTGTTGTAAGATTTTAGTAAGTATTGGAAATCTTTGAACTAATTTTTCAATACCGGGCATTCCAATTCCCTGATCCCGGGCATCCATATATTGTCTTGATTCAAAATGGAATTGATATCGATCATTCTGATCCAATGGCTGTCTTGGAATTATTATGTATAATGGGCCATCTTTTGAGTAATACTTAAATCTATTGGCGTTGGATGCAGCAGTACACCAACGTGTGCCTTTTCCGTAATAGCATGATGCTTTTTCATCTAACGGAATTAAAACAATTAAACTATTGTCTCTATACAGCTCTTTGACATTTTGTTTTTCAGTAGCAGCGGCGGCGTTTTGATCTGGGTCTGGGTATTCGTCGACTACACTTAAAAAGTCTGCAATTGTTGTGTAACGATTAAAGTCGTTACGCGGTGGCAGTATCATTTTCTTTCTTTTAAGTTTATCAAATTTTGTCAGATAGTCAGCTAGTGTACTAACAATATCCTCCATTGGGCTTTGCCCTCTACCGTAAAGTTTAGCAATAGTAGCAGCATATTCTTTGTGCGGCGTAGGATCTCCAGCCTCAATATACTGCATGATTTTTGCCAGTACTTCTTGTGGGTCAGTTTTGATTAAATCAGCAAACTTTAGAGCAAGCGTGTCGCCTCCCACGAGGTGACGCATACGACCCGATAGTTCGTTTACTAACCATTTGTCTTTGGCCGCTGCCGCAAGTATATTTTTGCCAAAGTTTTGCATCGTAACTTCACGATTGTACTCTAGTAGCACTTGTTCTCTTATAACTGGTTTTTTTCTATAAGCAGCCTGGAATGTGTTAAGACGTTGGGTCAGGCGTGCAATTGCTTGATCTGTTTTTTCTATTAATGATTTGTAATTATCTTTTTCACCGGCGTTGATATATACACTAACATCTGTATCAGCTTGCAGCCCAGGATTCATTAATCCTAGTTTTTCAACTTTGTCCGCTACTTTTTTAAGTTGTTTTAGTTTTTCTACCGCAGCATTTAACCCCACCATTCTGTCTTGCAATTGATCGCTGGTCATTCCCTTAAACCTGTCAGGGTTAGGAGGTGGCTCTTTTGGCATTTGGCTTAACCAAATTTCATTAACTGGTGTGTTTAAATCGCTAAATTTCATTTTGTATCAATGCCTTGTTTACGCAATTCTGTCAATACTGTATTTACCCAAACTGGCAAGTTGTTAAAATTTGGCGCAGTTGGGTTCTTAGCATAGACTATACCTGCTACGTAGACAATGGCTTCAGCCACTGATTTAAGATGTTGTGTAATCAATTGCGGGTAATTGTTGATAAAATATTGTTCTAGTTTACCCTGTATACGATCTCTATTGTGAATATTTGGATCCTCATCCTCACCGTCGTCACTGCCGTCATCACTGAACGGGGCAAACTCTTTCAAATTGCTTTTACCCAAGCTGCTACGTAACAAGTCTGCCCAACTCCAAGTTGCCATTGCAGGGTCATGAAATATTTCATCAAAGTATTGAGTTACTTCGTCTAGGTCTTCTTCTACAAAATATTTTGGAACCAGCTTTTTCTTTTCTGCCAGATCCATCATATAGTTAAACAGTTCGTTGTCATTTGACTGCGCAAAATGTTGTTTAGTTTCTAAATCCATTTTTTGCAGTATATCCATACCAAACTTAAATGCACGTTTATACCCTGGCATGTTATTCATATTCATTACAGGAGCATTTTTAATCCAGTCTGGTCGAGTATCTGGCTCTGCATACTTAGGGCCATCTACTCTATTGCTCATAGTCTTATTCATAAAGTTTAAGAACTTTGGATCAGTAGCTTCTGCTAGATCGTGTGTTAAGTGTTTATCTTCGCCCGACTTCTTCCAAGCTGCCCACATTGCTTTGCCAGGAGACAATTGTTTCTTGCTGGGTTTAATAGTGTTGCCCAACATTCTGACATAGGCATATACATTACGTGCTATACCCCTGCCTTGGTACTCAGGTTTAAAACTAGTAATTAATGATACCACACATTCTTCACCTTTATCATTTTTACTTTGTTTAAATTTAGCCAGGCCCACTGTATTATCATTGTCACTGACATCGGATACTTTAATTATCAGCAGAGGTTGTCCGTGTTCTTTTTCTACTGTAGCACGATATATTAATTCATCGTCATCAAAAATTTGTGTGTCGGTAAATTCTGTATCAAAACAATCTGCATTAACAGATTCCGTTAGTGGGTTTCCTAATCCAATACGACCTGGATACATGGCCCCATCTTTAATTCGTTCGCCGCCATCGAAGTAACTAATTTCTACAGGCAATGACTCCCACCCAAGTTCAGCTGCGGCCATGATCCTATGATTACCTTCATTGACCCAAGCACTGCCATCATATGCTACATTGATAAATGGCTTGTACTCATTTCCTGTATGTCCGTGTAGTGGTAGTTTACCTGTAGTTTGCATGATTTTTCTAATAGCAGCAAGATCGTGGTGTCGTACTTTTGATTGCTCCTGTCGCATACCCGGTATTCGTCTTAATATGCGTAGTGGAACGTCAACATTCCTAACAGTAGCAGTAGTTTTGCCCATGTAGGGTAGACCACTACGATCGGGACTTTTACTTTTAGCATAGTCAATTACGTCTTGCAACCATTGTTCGTTGGGTACATCAACTCTAAGTTCTTCGTTTATATCTATCGGTTCTTCGTCTAATTCTGCTAAATCAACATAATTGATAGGTACACCTTTGATTGCTGCTGCTAACGCACGATGATTCCCATCAATGATTTTGTTATTAGCAACAACTATTGTTTTGCTTGATAGTGCTGGGTCATTAACATATGATTGAACAATCTCTTGCTGGTCATCATCAAGCATATCAGTTATATCATCAATGTGTTCCGCACGATACTGACTGAGTAACATAATCAATACTTTATGTTTTTGCATTGTTTCAACTGTCAATGCTTGCCCAAGTTCATGAGGAGTAACATAGTCCCAAAATTCTTCATTACGGTCAGGGAAATGTCCGCCGTACATGTTGTTCAATGTAGTCTTACTCTCGTTGATGAATTCATTTGCTCTCATTACATTACAAAGATTTGCCCCACTGAACTTGATAATACATCGCTAAACATAAGTTCCATATCATACGATAACACTTCGGCGGCGTGTTTCCTTATAGCCTCATCACGATACTGTGGTTTAATGTTCATATACTTACTAGTATTGCCCCAGTTTTTACGACCGTACCCTAAGTTGCTGGGTAATGGATTAAATGAAACAGTACCAGTACCTAAATACTGAGCAAATATTTCATATAGGAATTCATATGGACGTTTGATTTCTCCACTGCGACTGCTACGCTGAGTACCAATTGTATTGAATAGTGCGTTGTATTCTGGAGTTAAATTATAGTTAACTTTAGAAGTCACCCCGGGTCTTTGCATAGCAAACTCACCATAGTATTCTTCTAGCATAGTATTTACTGAAGTAAAGAAATGCTTCTCTGCTTCAGCCCAAGTACTCCGTCCACCATTCTTAAGAACACCAGATTGTATTGCATGACCAAATCTGTGCGCCATAACCCATGGAGTCATCATTACTTTTCGGTCACCCGAGTTACCAACAAAAACTACAGTAATAGCATCTTCACTATCTTTGATAATTGATTGTGCTTGTTCTCCAAACATCTTTTGTAGTTGCTGTGCATTGACAGGACCAGTTTCACTATACTTGCCTGTGCCGGGGATGTTACTGAAGAACAATCTAAAATCGTAGGGAGTTTGATTGAAGAACTTTTGTGTTTTAAGTTGATTGGTAGGATGAGGTACTAATTGTTTGTCGACTCCCCTGAATGGGCCAGGCTTATTAAAGTCACCCATTGGGGTGAATTGTTTAAGTGCCATCTCATCAACTGTGGTCTTAATTATGAATTCATTGACTCGCATTTTTAGCTTTCATAATGTTATTCCACTTTTCAGTAATGTCATTTTTTAAGTCAATGGTACTCTTGTAGCCGTGGTCTTGCATATATTTAATCAATTTTACAGCGCTCTCTCTATCGCCCGAATCGGGCTTGCGGGCATTGCTTAAATCTACACTCATGTTCTGATCATTGTCAGGGTAATGGTACCATAGCAATGTTTTTAATAAACGTGCTGCGCGATCAGTTAAATATTCTTCGCGATCTTTTTCAATTAATTCAAGCCAAGGTTTAACATAGTCTGTGGGTTTACGTGAATACCCTGGATTGGGCTTTCCTTTTAACAACGACTTAGCTTGACTAGGTTTAAGTGTATTACGCTTATCGGTTATTCTCCAAGATTTTTCATCTGTATAAAGATATACAGGAATACCTTGTTGTTTGGCCAGTATCATAATTTGTCTTGTATAAGGACTGCGGAACTCATCTTGATCCTTTAATAAAACATGTACTTCTGTTATTGCAGCAATTGGTATTGACGATTCACGACTAAACACACGATCTTCTGATTCTCTAGTTCTTGTGCCATCACTGTGTAACCAAGCACCGTTCCAATAGTCAACGGGTTTAACAATGTATCTACTGTTAAACCAGTCGCCGTTTAATTTAAAAAGCACACCGCCTGTGCCTACATATCTATGATAGTCGCCTAGTGTAGTTCTGGTTAAACTTAAAAAATATGGATGCCCTTTTGGTGCATAATCGGATTCTGATTTAGTACCTACCACGCTAGCCAATTCAAATTGACCAGTTCTGAGAATTTTCATAGCCGCAGCAGTACCAGTGTAATGGTACAATACACTGGTAGCACGTTCGGTTAATAGTTCAGCGGCTCTCATAATTAAACACTAAATGAACTGCCGCATCCGCAGGTACTAACAGCTTTGGGGTTCTTTATTTTAAAACTTGATTCCATTAATTCTTCCACATAGTCAACTTCTGCCCCATCCAAATATTGTGCGCTCATACTATCTATTAGAATAGTACTAGATCCGGCAGGTATTTGCCAATCGTCTTCGTTTACATCTGTATCCAAAGTAAAACCATAACTAAAACCACTGCATCCTCCGCCTTGTACAAACATTCTGACATGTACCAAAGGATTGTTTTCTTCTGCCATGATGTCTGTAATTTTGTCACCTGCAGATTTTGAGATAGTTATGTTTATCATAATTTTAAAGTAATAATTTTGCTAATTCCGGGCATTAATTGTGGTTGTGTTCCTATCATAGTTTTCAGATAGTATCTATTGTTGTTAAGTCTTCTAATGCCTAATGCAATATTGCTAGTTAGATCATAAACCCAAAATCTTTCACCTAGCTCAATTTTTTCAAGTTTATCTAATCTGGTAGTTAATTTTTTTAATATCCGATCTACCGCATATGGATCGATTCCTCTTTGGCGAGCACGGTCTAATGCATGATCATCTATTTCTATTGTCAATGGACCCAGATGCAGAGTACCCAATCTGTTCTCCACTACACCTTGCTGACCTTCGTGCTCACCGCGTACAGCACGATCAACATAATCATCGGTGACTGGTCGCTCTAGGTCTACACTCACGCCCAGTTGCTTTGCAAGTTTTAATATTTGACCACGCACCGGGGGGTCTTTATATATCGCAGTTAAACTATACTGACCTTCACTGTAATCACTTTGATCTTGAAACAGTGGTATCACTCCGGGAATCTTCTGCAATCCTGCATACATCTGTTTTTGTAGCGCATGATCAGTGGCATTAGGGAATTCAGGATTGGCACACACAAACTCTATTTCTTTGTAGCCAGAGCCGCGACCTTCCGCCACACCTTGCTGACCCTGTGACACCGCCACATACGCAGGACCTGTATAACCATCTGGATACATGTGAAAGTGTTGAATAGTACGATGCCAGCCTTCTAATAGTTCATAACCAGTGGCTGTTTTTAGTAGTAGCACTGGTTCTTTACGCACTCCACCTTGTTGTTGTGCCAAGGCCGCTTGTGTAGCATGTCGTTCTTTGTCTCGCAGTATACCCATTCCTAAATCACTGTGTCCACCTGCCCGGCCAATTAACTTTTGTTTGCTTTTTGGATCAAACATGTCTAATGTAAACTTCATGTTGGGAACAAGTTGCCATTGGGTGTCAGGACTTAACCCGTTTTCTGCAATCATTTTAAGAATAGTTCGACGGTTGAATCCCCATTCGGGATCTTCTGCCCAGCCTCCCGCGCCAGCCTGGTGATCGCCACGTGCAAGACCATATATCCAATCTTTCAACACATAGTCTGGCCATTTTGGCAAAACACTTTTGACAAATTGAAACATTGCATCGCGCCGTTCAACAAAAAACTCATTGGCTCTCATTTTTTGTTGGCCTTTGCTCTGCCTGCTTTCATGTTGGCTAACCAATGTGCTAATTCTTGTTTCCGACCACTGCTATGTTTAGCAGTCTTGCGTAATGAGCTTACACTAGCCTTAGTATTGATACCGTGACGCCTGCTGTCGCCTTTATCCTCAGGGTGGCGACCGTCTGCAAAGTTCTCCGCTACATTTTCTTGTAATCCCGGAATAGGATTCAGGCCTTTGGGAATCTCACCTGTCCAATGTTGCGAGCCTGGTCTTGCCGGTAAATCATGTTTGGCATTGGGTTCTGCTAAATCACATAATTTAGTATGATGTAAGAATATAGTACTGCCGCAGTCGTAGCAAGGATAGTTATCTGTTGGATCTTCGCCATTATCGCCGTCACTCATGGCAAACTCGTTCAAGCCTTCCGCTACATCTTGCTTTACATTATTTTTTGATCCAAATTCTACTTTTAGTTTAGCATTTTTCCAAATTGGGTTATTTGGCTGAACTCTTTGTTGCATCAAGTATATAGTGGATATGCGATGTGCCCCGTCTTGTAATTTGCCATCTAAGACTATTATAGGAGGCCAGTTTTTATAGGCATCAGGTCGTATGACTAATTCTTTTGCATATTGAATTACTCTTTTAGTTACTCCCCAAGTAAAGTCTTTATTATCTCTATCTGTTACAACATTGTTATAGTATGGTATACCTGATACTGAATTGAATATTTCGTCTAGCGTTAGATATTTTGTTACAACTTTATTGGGATCAATCCAGGATATAGGTTTGCCAGATGATTTACCGGGTTGCGGAACGCCTTCCGCCATACCTTTTTTCATTTTGGCTATGTAACCATCGGGGCCAGTCCATTGATCTTTGTAGTCTTGCCATTCGCTCTGACTCCAGGCTATAGGAAACTGCTGCCAGGCCCACATTCCATGGGTATTAAACTCGCTAGAAAATTCCTGTATGTCTGTCAGTGTAATACCCGCGGTCTTGGTCTGTTTAGCAACCTCAATCAACCAGTGCGCCATGGTTTCGCCACCGTCTTCAAATTCGCTTAATTTTTCAAATTTACTAAACTTATCTACACCTTGCCTAGCCATATTACGACAAATATCTTCAAGCCATTTTATAAATTCCTGCCCCCATTTGGCCAATGCGGTTTCGGGGTCGCTGCCTGTTCTGGCAGTGAGGGACTTATTCAAATTATCTACACCTTGCCTGGCACCAGCACCACCTGTGAGGCGATCCATCATTGAATCAAATCGCTTATCTCCAGTGGTTTCTGCTAAGCCTGGCACCTGAGAAAATGAGCGTAATGTATCTGATATTTTTGGATCCTTCAATTTTCGAAGCGCCGCCCCCTCAAGACGTTTAACTTGTTCTCTGGGTATTCCAAGTTTCGCTGCTATCTCATTATATGTTAGATCGTCCCAAAATCTAAGTTTAAGGATATGCTTATCGCTGTCAGAAAGACCTGACATTCCCCTGGCAACGACACGTTTTAAATCTTCTTTGTCAAAATCTGTTTCGTATGATTGATTGGGATCAACACGGTATCCGCTGGATTGGTGACCAGGATCATTGGGATCCAACGTTGGCATTTTATTATATGATCCCCGATAGGTTCTGCCATCAGGGTTGTATAATGCTATTTGTTGATTTGGGTTGCCATCACCTTCCGCCACACCTTGCTCTTGAGGTTTTTTGAACACACTATATATTTTTTGTGTATCAATATCTTTTATACCATTGGCTTGTAATACATTTGCCACAAATGTTCCGCAATTTTCTGCTCCAACTGAGTTGGTTGTAGGAACCGATACTGGTTTTGATAATGATACAATTTTGATATTTTGTTTAGGAAACTCCGGATCATCAGTCACATCGTTAGTAACATATACATCATTGCCTTTATGCCCACTCATTTGAATTTGTTTTCCATCTTGAGTTATAAATCCAACATGGTCATAACTCCATCCTTTGGGTGTTTTATTACTACGAGCAAAGAATATTTTATTTGCTATTGGGTTATTGTTCTCGGAGCCTTCCGCCACACCTTTTTTAGCAAAGCCAGGATTATGGAAACTGCCTTCGATGAACCAATCCATATCATCATCATTTACTCGACAATTCAGTACTTGAACACTATAGCCTTGGTCATCCAACCAGGCTTGTGCTTGTTGGATCATGTATTCTTTTGGCACTTCTGAATCAATTACGCCAATGTTTGCACCGCTGACATCCATGTCTTGCCACCATCCATCGCCTACTATGTCAGTCATTTGGTCATCCGTGTACCAACGTCCCGATTCACCGCCACCTGGAGCGAATTCTTTTAAGATAAATTCTTTAGCTCTCATTTAGCAGTTCCATTTCCGTAAGGCCAGTGCTTTGCGAGTAGGTTTGCCGTTGGGCTTTTTCATTGGCCCTTTTACACCTGACATTCTAGCACAGAAACTCTTACGACGTTTTGCTGCCTTGCTGCCTTTTTTCAGTTTGCTGGGTTTGGTGGTAACAGCGGTTTGTAATTTACTACCAGGATGCTCTCTACGATAGCTCATAACACCTTTACGATTAAGTCCACCATTCTTATTCTTGCCCGCTGCACGATGCCAAGCAGCTGATTCTTCTAGCAGTTCATGATCTTCAACACTTTCAAAATCTTCCCAGATCTGTTCAGCATCAATGCCGTGGTGTTGAGCCCAAGCTTCAACCATAGCTTCGATGAGATCAAATTGTTCTTCTACACTTTCGTCTAATCTTGTTCCTGCTTTTGTGTAAGCTTCATATATGAGCTTGGCCAACAAATCACCTAAACTATGTTCAATTGCCATTGCAAAATCGTATAGCATACCCTCATCGACACCATTTATATCAGACCAACTTTCAATGTATCCCCACAGGTCACTTCCTCCGCGTATTCCTGCAGTCATATCATCAAGTTGGTCTGCCAGGTGACCTTCATATGATTGTTCTGGTATTGTCTCGGGTCTAAGCATTGACAATGTATCTGCCATTACAGGCATAACATCTTGAAGAATCAACTGTTCTGCTAGGTCATATATCTTTGGGTTGGATTTTAACCTAGCGTGTATTGAGCCTAGGTCACTGGTTATTTGTTTTGGAAACCAACCCGCATTGTCTTGTAAACTACTGTGTATAAATTTAATCATTGCAGGTATGCGTTGTCGGTATGTAATTAGACGCATATTGTTTGCTGCCCGATCACTTTGGCCAAACATATCACCGTTGTCGTTTTCAGTTATGATTTCATTTATTTTCATATTATCCTACCCATTTTGCGTAAAGACCTGTTAGTGGGCGAATTGGTTTATCCTGCCCAACCGTCCAAACGTCGGACCTGTCTCTGTATAGTCTAGTTAGTTCAAGGTTAATTGCTGATTTAAGTTCTGATTCATCGGCTACCACAGGAAAACCAAAATAATATCCGTTATTAGATTGTCCTATGTATTGTCCACCCATTTTACCCATCACAACATCAATTGTTTTTGCGTAATTTCTTTTGTAGTATTCTATTTCTTTTAGTTTGGCATTTCTATACCATGGTGCAGAACTTTTATATACCTCGTGGGCACTGTCGAGTCCAATGCCAAATTCAAGTTGATTAAATTTAACATACCCATTAATTTCTACGCCGGGTATGTTTGCCATGCTTAACCAATTTCTTCTACCACCTGGTGTTTGTTCGCTGCCGGCTACTAGTGTGTATTTTAAGATACTTAGTGCTATGCCGTACATGGATTTACCAATTTCCCGTCCTCGATATTTTTTATCAACTGATATGCTAGTAGATTCATATGCATTATCCATTGGGAAGTTGGATTTACTTAGGGTCAATTGTCCTACTAACTTATTGTTAGTAGTTAAAATTCGTATATCTTTTATATGGCCCGACACTCGTGTATAGTATCGTAAGCCACTGCCGCCAGGCAATGGCTTCAATTGATTTAGATCAATATCTATAGTTTTCTGGCCCAGATCTAGTCCCGTAAAATGTCTAGCATCTAGTCTGGTTATTTCGGTGATAAATTCGTTAAAGCGCATTTGTATAGTTATAAAGATCGTTTGCCGATCTTGTATTTATTAACTTAAATATATCTCTACAATTTGGCGATTAATGCCGTATCCTCAACGGGATTTTATACTTGTATAACCGTGCGCGATGTTGAAAAAAGCTAGGTCCGTGCCCTATTAAGGGGTCTTTTCCCTCGGCTAATCTAGTGGGACCAATGATATCCCATTGGTATTGATGTGCCATTTCGTGCGCTAGTATAGTAATTAACCACTGAATGCAGATCCATTTATTGTTAATTTTAATGATACAGCTACTGCCTGACCGTAATTTGTAGTCAAATACTTCGCACTCGCCCCATTTTTTTCTTTGTTGCGCTAGTACTATTTTTGGCCTGGTAAGTTTATTTTTAAAAATAACCTGATTTAGAAGGTTATAAATTTTAATTACTTGTCTAATATTAGGGCGATATGATGATCGTAACTGTTGATTCCTCTCTGGCAGAGGTGTAGTCATCAATTGACGCAGTGTAGTTGAGGCAGTCATGAATACCCTTTAACTACGATATTTATTTTTTAATGGGTTTAAATACCTATAAATAAAATATATTCAACTTATTAGGAGATATCAATGTTCAAAGCAATCAAAGAGTTTTTTGTAGGCAAACCTGTAGAAGCAGTACCTACTCCAGTGGTAACAGCACCTTACAAGATGCCAGAGCCCGCGGCAATGACTCCTATTCCGTTAGTAGTCGAACCTGCTCCGGTTGTGGCACAAGTTGCTGCTGTGACTGTGGAAACTGTTGCAAGTTTTTCTACTGTGGTTGCGGAAGGTACCGCACCCGTTGCTGAAGCTGCGCCTGCACCTGCACCTGCAGAAAAACCTAAACGTGCTGCAAAGCCCAAGGCTGCTGCTAAACCCGCAGCAAAGCCTGCTGCTCCGAAATTAACTGTTGTTAAAACATCAGCCAAAGCAAAATCAAAAAAGTCCTAATTGTTTAGCCTCTTCGTATAATGCGAAGCTGGCTAAATTTTTACCTTTCGACTCACACATGATGTCGAATTGATTTAAGAAACTCAGTGCCCATTCATTTACTGATTTATTCCAGTAAAAATCTGAATGTGCTCTGAGTTTTTGTTTTTTGTAGCCGTGCTCTAACAAAGACTCCAACCTTGGGCGATCAATTGAGGTATGATCAACAAGTACATCTTCACGACTAACACTGTAATGCATAGTAGGACGAACACCGCGCCAACTTTCAAAAACTTGTTTAACTCTCTGATCCTCGGGTGAGATATATTCGCCTTCTCTAATCCAATGATGATGGATATCAAGAACAATAGGAAGAATATCAGATAGAGTAAGACAATCATCTAGTCCCCAGGAGTTTTCTTCGTTTTCGATTGTGATGCAATTACGGGCTTCGGGGCTGAGTCGGGCATGTGCTCTTCGTATGCCCGCAGGGCCTTCTTTACCTGATATGTGGACATTGATTTTGAAGTCTTGGAATTGTTTGCCAAAACCCATCCAGCGAGCCATGTCTGCGTGGTATTCAAATTCTTCTATGCTCCTATCGACAATGCCAGGATTACTGCTAGCAAGAACAGTGAACTGCCCAGGATGAAAGCTGACACGTACATTACGGCTGCGAGCGCTGACGCCAACAGATATAAAATTGCGCTCACAATAGTCACGAACATCACCCCGACGCCAAAAATAACTCCAATCAGCTTGGGTATAAACAGGCAGCAAATCACTGCTAAGGCGCACCATCCTAAGATTCTCATCTAATTCTCCTACTCGATCAACTAGTCGCTGTGTGGCTTCGATGTTACGCACCATCAAATCCCACAGTCGCTGTTCGGCTACGTCTCGTGTCTGTCGCTTCAACCAGGCTACAGTAGTAGTCCCGGTGTTGTATTGTTTGCAATCATCTGCGACATCAATGCCATCAACTTGTGACGGATGATCGATCCACTTGCATGCAAATCCTAAACTGCCCAAACGTCCGACGGTCATATATACATCCAGTTATAACAAAGCACATAAGAGTATTATACACTATTGCCAAATAAAAGTCAACTACATGAGCCGAATGTTGAGTTTATTATACGGTTATAATTCCAAAAGATGCCCAACGAGCGCCGCCTAAGCTAACCCATCCGACTGGAGCACCCACAATTGGATTTTCATTCCATACAATGCTTGCTTTTGGTTTGTTGTCGGTTGGTGTTCTTCCTGAACTTGAATGATTGGATTTACCTATGTTTAAACTTTCAATGGTAACAGTACCATCTGTGTTAATTAATAGTTGATCTTTATTATTTGCTGTGATAATTAAATTTTGATTGCGTATAGTTCCAAAAATAGCAGTATCTTTTAATTTCTTTCCTGCTACCAATTGCACTTCTTGATCCCATAGATCTAATACATTTCCGGGTTCCAATGTATTAACACCCATTCTACCATTAGCTACATATAGAGTTTGGTCTAATAAGGTTTCGCCTACCACTTGCAATTCTCTCAAAGCGCCAACTCTTTGTAAATTACTGTTAACTACGGTATCATTTAATGTATTATTTTCTATAGTAGGTTTATCACCAATTTTAATTAAAGATTGGTCTATTCCGTCAGCTTCAATTTTTTCTAATACACGATTGCAATATTGATCAAATGTACCTTTATCAAAGTCTTTGTTATATCCACTTACTACTATGTCTACGATTTGTTTAACAAAAGCACTGTCCGATGGTAACGTTCCATCTATAGTTAGATTACCTTTTATTCTTGTGTCACCTGCTACTAGTAATTCGTTTGCTACTAATTTATTTTCAAATACTGTAGCATCGTCTAGTATAGTAACTTGGCATGCTGTTGCATTGTCTTGTATCCCGGTACTTTGCAGATGTTTTATAATACCGCCCGAAATATTATCTCCGGAAATGAATAAGTTTTTAGTATTAATAGCAGATCCGTAAATGCTCTTATCTGGAAATGCAAATACTTTAACTAAATCTGTTATAGCAGTGGTTGCTTTTTGTTGTACCAAACTCCAGATATCCATTGAATTTATTTTTTGCATTGCCTGAGCTAATACATATTCTTTGGTGCTATTTTCTATTCTAGGAACAATAGTATTAGTAATGTATTGATCGATTGATTTTTCTATATTTGCATTAGCAAATTTAGTTTCAACATCTGCTTCCAATTTTTGTTGAATTTCTGTTGTAAAAAATGGAACTACTGTATTTTTAATTTGTTGATCTATTAATCCTGCTACATTAATTTCATTTAATTTAGCTTCTATAATCTTCATTGCATCGTTTTGTGCGGTGATTAGTATATCAGCTAAAAACTTGTCTGTTAACGTCTTAACAAATTCCTGTGATGAGTCGTTGATGTTCATGTTATATCTCGATAGTAATTATATGTTCATAATTCTTTTTTATTGTACTTTTGTACATCAGGTTTTTATGAACTAAAAAATTCTTAGCACCTGCATCTAAACTAAACTTGGCCAGTTGTTTAAAAAACATAGTTCTACGGTCAATTGGACCAATCAGTGTAACCCCTTCGTTATCTACAATATAAATTGTACCCTTACTTAGGTTTCTATCAGTTTGGTCAGACTGATAGTGTTCAAAAAATATCTTGGTGTCTTCGTTATTCTTTATCATAACTGGATAACTAAATTCTTTTTCTCTATAGTCTTGATTTTTGTAATCTTTTAAAGTAGTAATAATATGGCCGGTGACAATTCCAATTAAGCGATCAACTAGTTCACGTTGTTCTGTGTCTTCTCTTGCAAAGGTAAAGTATTCGTCGAACGCCACTGCGGTGGGAAATGACTTGTTACCTATTGTATCAAAATCAATATATGTATAACTTACATTACTTTTATCAAGAAAGTCTCTTACAGACTTGCTGACTTGTGTGACATATATATTGCAGTTTACAATTTTTAATATACCGGGACTAAATCCAACAAATAAAATATCATCGGACGTAATATTGTAATGGTGAAATATTTCATTTAATATTTCGGTTTTTTTAGTGGCAAGATCATCAGCACGAACACTATTTTGATAGGCGGTTAATAATATATCACTGTATTGTTCAAACGATGTATGCATCCAATGGGTTCCCAATTAGGTATGTATGTTATTTATACTCATCTATGTTTGGATGCCTCTATTAGGAAGCCGTAAAAAAACCGCCAAATTGGCGGTTTTACTGTTAAATATGTGTAGTTATCTGGTTAATCCTAAATTACTAAACACTTTTTGTACAGCCTCTGCTTGATAATAGCAATCCATTAGTGCATTATGCGCTTGATCTCTGCCGGCTACTCTAGGATCACCATGAACACCAAACAGTGTTCTGCTGTCTCTTATCTGCCAGAAATGCCAAGGAATAGGCCAAGATTGCTGTCGATAAAGGTCCTCGAGGATCACAATATCAAACGCTGGACCTTGTGCCCATATATGTTCTACACCTACTAAGAATTTATTAAGATCTTTGCGTAGGTCGTTAACACTAACGCGATCAGTTTCACCCATTGCTTCTTCACGCACACGTGGATCTTGCTTGCCCCACCATTCGATAGTACTTTCGGTTACACTACGTCCTAGTGTAAGTTGTTCTTGAATATCTAGTTTCAAGTATATACCTTCTCCTGGCGGCTGTGTGCTATATGGATTAAATTTAATAGCACCAATAGTCAGAATAACACAATCAGGATGAGTACCCAATGTTTCCAAATCTAGCATTACACAATTTGACATTATCCGCGCAATGATTCCATGGTAATAACTTTGGCCACAGTATCGGCAATGTCTTCGCCGTGCCCTACTACATACAGTTGATTTATACTACGATCTTTTACACGATCATATTGCCTGGTCTCAATGACAACTCCACCGTTGGCACTATATATACTCAGACGTAATGGTTCTGTGCTAAGTGTTTCTCCCGGTTCTGCGGATACTGTAAGTCCCCTCGACACCTTATTTGCTCGTTGTGCCTCATCGGGCGGGAATATAAAATTGTGCATCTTATTTCGTAACCAGTTTTTCATTTTTTATTTCCTTCTGCTTCTGCTACACGTTTGCGTAGGCTGCTACTACTAAAAGAATGATCTCGTCCGTTATAAACAATTTCAATTCCGCGATTGATACAAATCTGTTTCCCAGTGAAATCTCGATCTTTGTACTCTACACCTAGTATTCTAACATCAACAGGCAAAATAAGCAAGAGGTCTTCAAGGTCTTTTTCGGTTTGATATACTACTACTTCGTCCACATTTCGGTTTGTACTCACTTGTATTTGCCGTTCAACGATAGTTTGTATAGGTGGATTCTTACTGTCCGGACGATCTATAGTAGGATCCGTTTGTAGTGCTGCAATTAGGTAATCACAGTGATTTGTGGCTTCTGCTAGCATTGCTACATGACCAGCATGGAATAAATCAAATGAACTAAAAACTATTCCTACTTTTAATCCATCTTGTTTCAATTGTTTGATTTTATTAAATATCATGCAGTGGGTTCGAGTTTGATTACTAATGGAAAACCATGTCTTTTAGCTAAAACACTTACTTCAATTCCCTTTTGTTCTGCAATTTCGTAAGGAAGTGTAGCTACAACTGCACTACCATTTTCATGAATTTGATCGGTTAGTTCTTCTGCCTTTTCACGGGTATGATGAAATATAGACACTATAGTTTCTACAACAAACTCCATAGTTGTTACATTGTCATTCATGTAGATTACACAAAAATGCGGCGGTTCTTTAACATCTGTACGGGTATTTGTTTTTACTAGTGAGTCAGCCATTGATTTTAATCCTTTAAATAGGCTGCAGAATTTCCGCAGCCTGTTGTTTTACATTACTCGTTACTATTAATTTGTATTTTTCTTGATTTTAAATTCTCTGGTAGAACTCTAACTAAACTAATAGTTAACATTCCATTTTTCATATTAGCACCATTAACCACAATGTGGTTTCCTAGTGTTATAGTTTTTGTAAAATTCCTAGAACTTATTCCACGATGTAGATATTGCGATTCAATTGTGGGTTTATCTTTATGATTACCAACAACTGTTAGATGATTATTTTCTAAATCAATCTCAATCTCATCTAAGTCAAATCCGGCAACTGCCAATTCAACTGCATACGTATCATCTGTGTATCTAATAATATTGTAAGGTGGGTAATTTGTTTCAGAAACTGTACTAGTCATCCTGGTCAGTTCGTCAAACAATTCTTCTAATCCAACACTTAATTTAACATAGGGACGCATATCCCAACGTTGGTCGGCTAATGTCATAGTAGTCATTTTTTTCTCCTTTCATAAGCAAGTTAATGACAAGGGGCCCGCAATGCGGCACCCCTTTACTATTAAAGTAAATTAATCTTTTGTTGGTTTTTCTGTAAATTCTACATCAACCACGTCTGGATTTTTTTCTTCGGCTTTGGTTTCTGCTGTAGCTTCATCAACTTGAGTAGCTTTTTCCTCTTCAGCCTTTTTAATAGCTTCCTCGGCTTCGGACTTCTTAGCAGTAATTGGTCCAATGGCTTGATACAAGTCTGTAGTAGCTTTAGTCAAAGCTTCTGGATCTTCACCTTTGATTGCTTCTTGTAATGCATTTAATGATTCCTCGGCTTTGGTACGTTCTTCTTCGGTTACTTGATCTTTATAATCGTCGAAGTCCTTCTTGAAGCCATTATATGTACCTTCGGCCATATTACGTGCATTGATTAATTCGATTGCCTTCTTATCTTCTTCAGCATGATCTTCGGCATCTTTAATCATTTGTTTGATTTCGTGTTCTGAAAGACCCGAATTGGCTTTAATGGTGATCTTGTTTTCCTTGCCGGTGTCTTTATCTTTTGCACTAATATTCATAATACCATTTGCATCGATGTCCAGAGTAACTTCAATTTGCGGAGTACCTCTACGTGCCGGTGGAATTCCTTCTAATTTGAATTCTCCTAACAGTTTATTGTACTTTATCAATTCACGCTCGCCTTGGAACACTTTGATATCAACAGCAGGCTGATTATCTTCGGCTGTACTAAACACTTGACTATGCTTGGTGGGAATAGTTGTATTCTTTTGAATCAACTTGGACATTACACCACCCATGGTTTCAATTCCCAAACTCAATGGCGTTACATCAAGTAACAACACGTCGTTCCTTTCACCACTCAATACAGCACCTTGGATAGCAGCACCGGCAGCAACAGCTTCGTCGGGGTTAACATCCTTACGTGGTGCCTTGCCAAATAGTTTCTCGACAACTTCCTGCACTTTAGGCATACGTGTCATACCACCAACAAGAATAACTTCGTCAATATCTGCGGCAGTTGCGCCGGCGTCCTTCATAGCAATCTTGCAAGGCTCGATACTACGTTGGATTAATTCGTCAACTAGTTGTTCCAGTTTAGCACGAGTGAGTTTAACATTCATGTGCTTAGGCCCGTTAGCATCTGCGGTGATGTACGGCAAGTTAACATCTGTTTGTGCAGAACTTGACAATTCAATTTTGGCTTTTTCAGCAGCTTCTTTTAAACGCTGTAGTGCCAACATATCCTTCTTGAGGTCAACGCCGGTATCTTTCTTAAATTCATCAACCAAGTAATCCATAATACGTTGGTCAAAGTCTTCACCACCTAAGAATGTATCACCATTTGTGGATAATACTTCGATTTGTTTATCACCGTCAACATCAGAAATGTCAATGATTGAAATATCAAAAGTACCACCACCCAAGTCATAAACTGCAATCTTACGATCACGTTTGTCTTGTTTGTCTACACCGTATGCTAGTGCCGCAGCAGTTGGTTCATTGATAATACGCAACACTTCCAATCCTGCAATTTTACCTGCATCTTTGGTAGCTTGACGTTGACTATCGTTGAAATATGCAGGTACAGTAATAACTGCCTGTGTTACTTCGTGACCCAAATAGTCTTCCGCAGTTTTTTTCATTTTGCGTAGAACTTCTGCACTAATTTGCTGTGGTGCAAGTTTCTGATCAGCAGCTTCGACCCATGCATCGCCGTTGTCGGCTTGTATAATCTTATAGGGCATAAGATCAATATCCTTTTGTACAGCTTCTTCGTTAAATCGACGGCCGATTAAACGCTTGGATGCATAAATGGTATTTTTGGGATTTGTGACTGCTTGTCGTTTTGCGCTGGCGCCTACTAGAATTTCTTTGTCAGTGTATGCTACGATACTTGGGGTAGTACGTGCGCCTTCACTGTTTTCAATTACTTTAGATACTCCATTTTCAATAATGGAAACGCAGCTATTTGTGGTACCAAGGTCGATACCGATTACATGTTTGCTCATATTTTTCTCCTTTAATTAAGCAAGAATATTTCATATACAACCCAATTACGGCATTGTATACAAATATATTTATATCTGTGATTACCTATTTGATAAAAAATAAGTTAATAAATCGGGGAAATCTGCTGGATAAGATCCATAAGTTACAATGGAATCATGTTTATATTCCAAAAGTTTATATTCTTTGGATGTTTTAAACTCATTTGCAGATGGTATTAGTATTGCATTGCAGCTATACGCTACTTTTGCTAGCCAATCTAAATCATTCATTTTATCAGTGTATATGTGTATTAGGTATTCTTCTTCGTCAATTGACTGCAACCATACAATTAAACTGTTAAGATCGGTACTAGTTGGTTCTAGTATTAGAAAATGCGGATTTTTATTAAGATGGTCTGGTGGTGTAATAATTTGACTAGACATTTCTATTTAGGTATTCGTTTAAATTTTCTTGTTCGCTATCTGTTAGATCGTCGACTGTTATTTGTCCATTACTGATTTTAGTTTCTAAGAACTTTAAATAATCATCATTGTAAGTATACGAGTCTGTAGTCAATTTGTCAACTGGAATCCAATTAGATCCATTAAATTTATATAATTTAGATGGTAATGTTACTACGTGTAAAAACATATCGCCGCGTTTTGGTAATGTAGGAAACGCAATACCAAACGTAGCCAACGATGGTGTTTTTAATTTAGTTGAATTATCTGCTTGTGCTAAAAAAACTTCGTTGTATATGTCAGGGTGCATGTCTTTTAAAATACTCATGCTTATTGTTTTGCCGTCGACATCAATTGTTTTACCATGATCTGCTATTGTATAACGTGGACGTTGTTTAGGCTCAATTACGGACACTGGTATCGTCGGCTTTGTAGCCGGAAACTGTTTTTCTACTACTGGCATCGTGATCTTGATTTCAATTGGTTCGTAACCTTCTAGTGCCCAACCATCAACTACATCACATGCCTTATTTGGACAGAACGGCCCGATGCCAGGGGCATTAATTAGCGTTGTACCACATTTATAACAAGGCTCTAATGTATCATTGCTTGGCACTGGTTTGTATACTTGAGGACCAACTGGTTTAATTCCAGGCGGGGTATCACTACCTACAGGTGTAAACAAGTATGGATGATCCTTGATATCAAATTCTTTTGCTACAGTTTCTTTAATCTGTTCTATCTGATTATCCGTTAGTGGTCCATCATCTGGTTCGTAAGCTGGCTGTTGATCTGGCCACGGTGTTTTATATCCGTCTTCGGATATGTCTTCCTTTGCAGATTCTTTAAGTGCAGCTAGTTGATCTTCACGTGCCCATTCAATTTGTCTATATCCGGCTAAAATTAATACAATTGCTAGCGGATCAAATACACCAACAATTAGTATAATAACCCAACGTACTGCTTTTTCTAATACACCAGAGTCTGGACTATCATTGTACACTAATGCCGCGATATATTTAATTGGCCCAACCTCTGCTTCGACCTTACGTACCTCGGCGGCAATAGGCGCACGTTCATTGTTAAGTCCCGCGATAGACTTCTGCGACTGTAGTATTTCATTTTGAAGGCGAGTACGTTCTTTCTGCTGGGACTTTCGCATAGCCACAGCTTTTTCGGCACCCGTTTCTGTTGTTGAGCGGCCCAGTACCGAGTCCACTCCCTCATCCATCTGTTTAAGCGCCTTGCGGTTTGCTTCAATATTCTCTTTTTCGGTTCGGATTTTTTCATCATATATTGCTATCTTGGCTTGTACATCACCACCGACTAAATTTTGATCATTGTGTGCTTTGCTCAAGAAACCAAACGTTCCCATACTAGTTAGTAGCATAAGGAAAAGTAAACTTGGCAATAAATATGCCTTGTAGGTCCAAGGGCTACGTTGCCAATTACGGTGCAACCACATAGCGGAAATAACCTTGCCTACTTCAAGTGCGCCGCCCATGATAATTACAGGCAATTTAGCCGCAGAGAAAATGGCTGTGAGCCCTAATACTGAATAATAGGCTGCAACAGAACTCAATATCATTGCAACCAATAATGTTATATATCCAAAAATCATAATTTTAATTCCAAGACGGAATTACAGTCTATTGTTAACTGTATCCCAATTGATAATGCGCCAGATGTCTTTGATATATTTGGCTTTTTTGGTGCCGTAGTCGTCAAGCCAGGCATGTTCCCACCAATCTATTAGTAGGGCAATGTCGTTACGAATTGCATGATTTTTGATTGTTTTAATTTCGCCAGACCGTGACATATATATCCAGCCCGACCCTTGAATAGCCATTGCTTTTTTGGTAAATTCTTCTTTGAAAGAAGTAAAATCACCATACTTTTTGTTTATCAAATTTGCCACAGATCCATATGGTCTATTAGGTGTTCTTGGTGAAATAAATTGCGGGAAGTACAGATTGTGCAAATATGCACCGGCTTCGTTAAATGCAGGATCACCTTCACCTGCATTGAATCTATCCACATAGCCTTTGGCCAATTCTGAATAATGATGATCCAATGAACGCTCGGTAAGAACAGGATACAATGCAGTTTTAGCATATGGTAGACGTGTTAATTCTAAGGTTTTTTTACCTCTCGATTCTATCAAATCTATAGCATTTCTAATATCCACTTATTTGCTCCTATAAACTACTCGTCCACGATTTAAATCATATGGAGACATTTCTACTTCAACCTTGTCCCCACAAATAATTTTTATACCATGTTTACGCATTTTACCGCCAACGTATGCAACAATTTCGTGTTGATTTTCTAACATTACACGAAACATGGCATTAGGTAATACTTCGTTTACTACTCCTGCCATTTTTAAATTTTCTTCTTTAGCCAAACAAATTCCTTTTAATACGTTATTTATTGTTAATTCTTAACCTGTACGTTTATACTTGTGTATCGTGTTGGATTTTTAATAATAAACTGTTCAAGAATTTTGGTCATTTCTTCAATCGTGGCCGCTTGAGCAATAAAATTATTATTCAAATACGCATAGTATTGCCCATTGATTTTTTCTACAGTCATTTGACCAGTGACTGTTTCTTCAATTTGATTAATAACTCTTTTATTAATCTCTGCTATTTCAGACCAAAGTCTGAAACGTCCAATATGTAATCCAGCTTTGTAAGCAAGATAAATGATAGCAATATAAGAAATAAAATCTAAAAATTCCATAATGTATTTATTTTATACAGTTTAAACTAAACCAAACTGCATCTTCTTCTTTGTTAAACTGAAATTTGATGCCCGGCGAAGGCCAATTTAAAATTATTTGCCAATCTCTATCGATTAAATTTTTAGTACACCAGCTGACAGATGGACTAATATCTTGATCGTTTGTTACACTAACTAACTGCATAATTATAACACTAAAATCAATCGTTGTCTAGTTTCATACCGTTTGATGACAAGTGAAGCATTAAACTATACTGTTCCCATGCAGCTTGCACCGCAGGATACCGTTGCCGCAACTGTTTGGCTTGATACTCTCTTTCCAAAATTTCTCTTGCCATACGGCTACCGTTTTCTCCAGATCGGTTCTCCCAATGTTCAACCATGTTTGATAGTTGAGTGAGATCTCTTTCTCCAACTTCTACTACATATAGTCGTTCGGTTGAAAAATCATGATAAACCGGTGAGTCGCTAGCATCATAATGAAATCTGCCATCTATTACAGTATCGGCTGATTTAGAATCGGTAAAATATCTTGGAAAACCATATCTATGGCCAAGTTTAGATCCTACAATGTTTATATTGAATTGTTTTAATAGTTTCTGAAATTCGATCATATTATGGTTTGAGATCTGGTACATCGCCGGAACATAGTGCTTCTAATAATTTGTAATGTTCGTATGATGCTTTTAATGCAGCAAACTTTTCTAGTTTTTCTGGATCTGGAACCAGTATAGCAAGACGACTTGACAGTATTTCCATAAACTCTGCAAGATCCTGCCCGTTGATTTTAACCTTGCCTTCAAACTCTGCATCACCTTTAACATTCATCACTGAATGTTGGCTGTTATTAGTCATGGTAAGATTTTGCCAAGGTGAACCACCGGTACCAGTGGTGTAAACAGCGCCGCCTATGGCATTGCCATATACTCCGGCACCGCCGGATCCTCCTGCCATGGTAATCGAAGGCCAATTTGCCTGGTGAGCAGAGGCGTTGAAATTATAAGTGTTCGACCCGCCCGCAGCGCCTTGACCTACGAGTCCGGTTAAACTAGCTATATCAGCAGTAGTTAATGCCGGAAGATGAGTCGGATCTGTAAGCGATATATTTCCAAAATCAAGAGTATTATAAGCCATTGTTGTTTCCTATCTGTTCAACCTTTACACCCGATGCTTCCAAAAACGCAACACCACCAGTATCCCGATAAGAGTTGCGATATAGAACGTGCCCAATACCGCTTTGGTGTATAAGTTTGGCACACTCCATACATGGAGCGTGGGTAATGAACATAGCAGCGCCCATACCGCTATTTGTACTTTTGGCCAATTTCGCAATAGCATTCGATTCAGCATGTAATACCTCAGGTTTAGTTTTTAGTCGATAGCGTCTAGCATATCCCAAATCAGGATCTATATCATCCTCAACAAAGGGCCATTGTTCGTAAATTTCTTCAGGATCTAGCCAACCACCAGCACTACCGCCCATGTACTCAATCTTTTCGCAATTGTTGTCCCAACCTGCCGGCATGCCATTGTAACCGTAACTGATCACACTGTCATCTTTTACAATAACTGCGCCCACTTGTAGTCTACGAGCATGACTTAGCTTGGAAACCCTGGAGGCCCAATCCATGTATAAATCAATAAATTTTTGTTTCATAACTAGTACTATAGCAAAAACATTATGTAATGTCAAATGTATAGCCAAAAAAAAGCCCAGTTACCTGGGCTTTTTTTATTCAAATTTTTCAATAGCTAGTTTTAATCGCATAAAATCTTCTTGAGTCATATGCAAATCTACTAGATTTCTTTCATCACGGTCACTGTAGTTGGATGTGAATTGCAACCTAATGGTATCGGTTACATCAACATGATCAAGATGTAAATTAAGTGAGTAGTCACTTACTTGCTGAATTTTGGCTTTCATTTGATTTTCCTTGTTGAATATATTCGTAATTGACAGTTTCAAAATTTTCTTTGTGTATCTGAGCACCATTCTTTAAATGAAATTTACGTGCTAACTCTGTTTTAGGACTTAGTGTAACAAATCGTTTAATGTTGATTTTTTCTGATTTAATATGTGATACTGAATCAAATATTAATTGTCTACCGGCCCCTGGGGCATAACTCCATATAGTGTAGAAAACTGCAATAGATGGTTCTTTTGAATCAACAAACAATTCGTTTTCACTAGTTGGAACACTATCTTGATAGCTTACGCAAGTTATTGCTTTAACTTCATCTTCTTCTTTAAGTACAAAAATATCTCTATTTTCGCCTACTCTGAGTGAGTGTGGGATTGATGGTCTGACAGGGTCTTGGCTTAAAAAATTAAAAAAACTATCAGCTATATCTTTGATAAGGTGTAACATTTTGATTCTCGATTAGTTCGTGCGTTTTACAATCCTCCTCTTAACCATGTTGTACAATCCAGGATTAACTTCCATGCACAAGGGTAAGATGTCATGGCGGATTCGATTTCGAACTGCAAATTTTACATCACTGTTCGACGGATCTTCCAACCACTTCAACTCGTATTTAGCCGCATGTTCCATAAGTTCGGTTTTTTTGGTTGTTAGTAACGGTCTTACTACATTGGCATGACTGTAATCCATAAACCTACCTTGACCATTTAAACTTGTAAACAAATACCATTCGACTGCATCGTCTAACGTATGCCCTGTACATACAGTTAATGGGATGTTTCTAAAGAATTCATATCTTCCATTGCGCCAATATTCTTCTTGGCTAAGTCCTTGACGACTGGTAGTGGGTTGCTTTTGTGTAAGTAAATCAATATTATACTCACTACAAAATTCTTTTACAAACTTATGCTCAGTTTCTGCAAACTCGCTGTCATGAATGTAATGAGCAGCAATTACACTTCGACGCTGATTAAGCCAATGTAATGTTACTAAGCTATCAATGCCGCCGGAAACTGCTACAGCAAAATGAGAGGGTAAAGTTCTTAATACTTGTAGCATGATATATTTGGTATGCGAGGTGAGGTTCGAACTCACTATCTCCGGTTTATGAGACCGGTGCTTATACCAGGTTTAAGCTTCTCGCACAGTTAAGTTATTATACAATAATTCAGTTGGAATTGCAACCTATTTCACATATGTATTTTTACGATTTGCCAATTATGTTTAACGTCAACAATACCATTGTCATATCTGACAATGATATCACTCCAACGTGACTCATCTTCAACGAAACTTAAAAGTTGTTCTACAACTGTAGCATATTTTCTTTCGGGTGCAACCCAACATTTTTCACCACTTCGCCAAGTTGGTCCGTGACTATTGCTATCGAGTCTTGTATCGGTCATCTTGTATTCACATGCTGGGGCCGTTACCGCTACGGAACCCAATTTCCCCGCCCTCGGCTGTGATGCGCTTGACGACATCTTCAAACAAGATGGGCGCAAAGTCAGTCTGCTCCACGCATACACAATGATAGCGAACATCAGGTTCATCACTGTACAAGATCTCTCCTGTACGTGCATCAACCCCACGAGCCTTCATTACACGATTTGCGTGAGTGTGACCGTGAATGTTGACACCAAAACGACCCAAGCTGTCTGAGTGCAATGGGATATGGCTCATGATCATTCCGTTCATGACATGGTAGGCTCGCAACTCGCGAAAGTATGTGCGATATTCCTCGTCACGGAAGATGTCATGATTACCACGGATCAAGACCTTGTCACCGTTCAATCGGGCCAAAGTGGGCAAGGCACGGCGGTTGATCACCACGTCGCCCAAATGGTACACTTTGTCAGTGGGTCGGACACGCTCGTTCCACTTGGCAACCATGTCCTCGTCCATTTCCTCGGGCGTCACATACGGACGCAATTTGGTAACACCGTCGTTGCGAGTGAACTTGCACACACCCATGTGTCCAAAATGTGTATCGCTAACCAAAAATACCGACGGCATTTTAATCGCCCCCTTTTAATAAAAATTTATTAGAAATTGCTTTGAATGAACATTGCATATTCTGTGACTTAAACACCAGGCCTTCTCGTGTTGGGCCAACAATATCGCCCATTACAGAATTACCTTCTGCATACTTTAACAGCGATTCAATTGTTGTTGATCCATTGGTTTCGTATGTACCAAATACCGGAACATGGTTAATGTTGTGTTCGATGGCAAGGGCCTTACGTTCATCAGGAGTAAAATAACATGCACGATCAATATCATAGACATCAAACAAGTAGAACTCTTGTCCACGAATCTTGTAAGGGTTGCCTTGAATACCTTCACCAATCAGTTCGCCTTGTAATGCAATATCACGGCCTGCGGCACGTAGTTTGCCTTCCAAGTCATTACGAATAGCAACCTTCCACAGAGAGTTGTCGGGATTTGGTTTTAGTTCCAGATTACGTGAGCATACACCAAATTCCTTATCACGAAGGTAAACAGTCATTGAGCTACCGTCTAACTTTTCTGTAATTTCCCACAGATGCTTTTCTGCTTTCCAGTGTTCAAGTTCTTCTTTTAAGTTTTGGATACGTTCTTGGTCAGTCTTTTGAATCCAACCTGGGAACATACCTTTAACTTCGCCTGCCAACTGTGCAGGGATTGGAGCTTCATACTTGACAATGCCAAGTAGTTCGGATACATCCATTCCCTCGTAAATCTCTCCGACCTTGTCTAGTGCAATTTGTCGCCAAAGCAACAGTCCTTGGCTCAACTGTCCACGTAGTTTCATTGTACGCAGTCGTTCACCAGCAATGCCATCAAACACTCGCGGCTCCTTGCCCTTAGACAAGAATGGTGCCAGTGCATGGGGAATCCAAGAATCAATTTCGCAGTAAACAGCCAGATCCCCCGCTACAAATTCTCCCTTTTTAACTACAGCAGTCCATCCACCGATAACTGCACATTCGATAGCATCAGCATCCGGGATAGGACGCAGTGCATCAATCTTCCTAATGGTTGCTAACTTTCTCATGTTATTTCTCTTTACTCGATTACTCGCATTATCTTCAACCATTTGTTGAAGTCTTTTTGTTTCCACTCACCTTGCCGAAGCCAACAATAAACCTTATCAACAGGCAGATGAGCAATTTCATCTTCACTCAAACGACCAACGTGTTTGATATCTTCGGCGTAAATGCCTTTCTTGGCAATACGGCAACGAATGAGTTCTTCATGTTTAGTCATAATCATTCTCCTTAACGTCTTGTTGCACCAATACGGCTTGCTTTATTCCAATCGTAATCAACACCGTCTGGACACTTACCATCTTGTATGGAATCTACTCCAAACATGCCGCAGACCTCAAAGTTTGGACTTTTAATATTCACAAACTCATTGCAAGATTTAGCAAATGTCATTGCCTCATACAGTGTCTGACACTTGAACAGTAGAATGGTGTTTTTGTTTATTACTTCGAACATGTAGTAATTATAACACCAATTTAACAAATTGTCAACTCGTTTTACGCAAATTTATCTATGTTTTGCCCCGGGCGATTCATGCGTCGATTCATTTCAACTCGCTGTTGTTCATTTTCTACAGCACGGTTTTTAAGATGCCGATCATCTGACAGTTTATCGAAGTATTGTTGGTCAGACCGTACTCGTGTATGGTGGCGTTCTATTTCTATTTGTGTATTGAGTCGATGAATTTCAGACATAAGTTATCTCCTATATAGTATATATATATATTTGATATAGAAAAAGCCGGATTGCTCCGGCTTTTTGTTGCTTACAGATCGTAGCGTGGAACCATTACAGTACTACGCATGATGCCTTCTGGAGTGAATTGTTCAACATCCGCGCCTAGCAAGCTAGCCATGATTGCTGGACTGAATCCACTTACAAGAGCAGCACCGCTCTTGTCACTCTTGACTGGTACGTTACCAGAACTGTTTAGGTTCCAGAACACAACCTTTGGACAAGTGTATCCGGCTGCTTCGAACTTGCGTTCGATCATTTCCATAGCACTGTCATCGTGGCGAACACAGGCATTAAACTGCATGTCGCTCAAGATTAGTACCATTGCTGGCATGTCTTCTTGTGGCGCCTTGCCCTTAACTGCTACATCCAGAATCTTTTCAAATGCTGCATGTAGATTTGTGCTCATACCCCAGTCGCTGTTACTCATTTGATCAATCTTTTGGACGATGTCGCCCCGAAGAGTCATCAAATTAGGCTTGTCACTGAATGTCAAGAAAGTGTCCTTGAACACGCCTCGGTTCTTATCAGCCAAGTACAAGCCAAGGCTAACAGAAATATCCATACAAGTAACATCGCCCTTACCGCCTGCCGCACAGCCCATAGAGCCGCTTACATCTACGATTGGAAGGATGCTGGCATCTCCAACGTAGTCGGGCAAGGCGTTCCATTGTGCAGTGATGTGATCCAAGTCTGTCTTAGATAGAGTCTTAC
>Ga0209084_1000349_pt1 | contig 43248 bp, 65 predicted proteins | sample C_130820_MF_Meta_FD_187309 | JGI IMG/M metagenome (GOLD analysis project Ga0209084, IMG submission 187309) | Freshwater microbial communities from Lake Croche, Canada to study carbon cycling - C_130820_MF_MetaG (SPAdes) (version 2) | ecosystem: Environmental > Aquatic > Freshwater > Lake... | reverse complement strand
TTTTAAACCACCAACTGTTACTTTATCTCCTTCTCTAAATCCTGCAGATAAAAAATCATCTGTAGAAGTCACTTGAAGATCATATACTCCAGTACTTGGTGAAGTGATAGTTACATTAGTTATAAGATTTGCACCAAGAGCATTACCATCAAGCACTACACTAGTATTTGATGTAGTAGCTTTTGTTTGTTCTTGAATAGCGCCTACACTTAAAACTTTATTTGCTAAGTATGTTTGTGTGCCATTTGCTACACCTTGTAGATCAGAACTACCATCATCAAAGTTAATATTTATACTAGCATCTGTTAGATAAGTGTAACGCTGATATGCAGTAGACACTAGACCAGATAGTGAATCTGGTCTAGAGGGTCTTTCAAACTTAATGAGATGAGCATATTGAAATGGCTCATTATTTACTAACATTGTTTTTAATGCAGAATCAAGTGGTCTTTCGGTTATACTCATGGTTGTATTTCTTCCAATGATAAGGAGAATTGATATAGATTATCTGTATCAAGATCGTACTCTAAAGTATCTCCTTTTTGAATTACTCTGAATTTAGGATTGATGAACACAAGTTCAGCCCCGGAAGATACACTTCTAGCAAGTGGTGGGTGTATGTGTACCCTTAATTTTCCTGAAGTTACAGCTGTTTGATACGTTGTGGGCGTTTCTACCCTAATTACCTTATAAGCTTTTTTATGGTTTGTGTCATTTGGATCATTAATAGTGAAAAAGTCACCTGGACTAGGGTTTCCTAATATCGGATCATTTGTTCCACCTACTACTTTACCTAATATATCTATTTTACTTATACCTGCTGGCACGCTCGATACTGTATTAATAGTATGTGCAATTGGAGTTCCAATAATATAATTATAAAAAATACTATCTTTAGGCGAAGCATGTTGTGGTAGAATAACGTAGAAAGGGTATAGTCTTCCTCTACGGCTTTCAAGAAAAGCTCCTACAGTATCAAAATCATCCCTAGTCATTTGATTATAAGTAATATCAAAAGCCCAGGTATGATAACTGGGAGAGGCGGCTACTCCCCTCCCACTTATTGTTCTAGATATCTGAGTTTGATTATTAGAAGCAAACTTAATTTTAGCAAAACCTGGTCCGGCAGTACCGGAGCTATCACTAGCTCCGGCACTGTTTATTTTATTATTCGGATCCGGTAAAAGATCTGAAAAGCTTGTAAAAACAGCCATTATAACTTCCCAACAGATGGACGAGTATAAACATTAACGTTTACATCCTCCATGAATGTCTTGCCCGAAGCATTAGCGGCTTCTCTAAGCATCTTAATGATATTACCCTTCTGGCTCACAAGAATATCTTGAACACCATGTGAGTCTAGAGCGTGTATTGAGATATTAGCATTGATTGGAGCTGATGCTTGAATATCGTTAGCTGGTGTTACTGAGATTGGAGTATCTGGGGTAATAACCTCGGGCCCCTTCTCACCAACAACGAATCCACGGTTTCCGTAACCCCTCATAAGATCGCCACCATAGGCGGAGCCTACTGTGCGATAGTTTGAAGCATTTGAGCCTGTACCAGAAGAGCCTCGTAGATATCCTACTTCTCCACCTGCGTTAGCATTTGGTCCTTTAGCTAAGTTCACTGTATCACCTTGTTTACCTACTGATAGAGTAGATGGAGTAGATACAGCTGCTGGGGGAGCAGTGTAACCAGAATAAGAAGCGCTAGCAATAACAGCTAATTGTGCAGCACCCATGGCTCCAGCAAGAATAGCCATTGGTATATTTGGAAGAGCTTTTGCAATAGCAGCGGCAGTATTAATTACTGTTTCTGCCATTTTTAATTTTTTGTTATTCTCGAAAGCTTTTCTTTCTTCTGCTTCTTTCTTTTTTTGTAATGCAGCAATTTTAGCTACACTTGCTGCAGACTTACCATCACGCTTCTCTTCTGCGGATATTTCTTTATCAATAGCCGCTGATTTAGATTTAGCACTAGCATCATTTATAGCAGTTAATGCTGAAATAGCTGTAGAAGCTAAAGAAGTTACATTATCTATAGATACGCCACCGGCTTTAATAGATTCGAAGAAAGTACTAAAAGCTCCAATCATACTATCAGCACCATCTATAATAGATACTGCTAGCTCTCCATCAGGACCTAACTTCTTAAGTTCTTCTAGAAGTGGTTGCACTTGTTCTTTTGCTACAGCAAGATTTTCAATGAAAGATAGTTTTATACTTTCAGCTCCTGCTTTTGCAGTATCTGCCACACCTACTATATCAGTGGATGGCATATCAGCAGTTTTTACAGTACTTAAACTATCTAAAGCTCCGGCAGTTATAGATGCTGGTGTATCAGTTGCTGTAAGTGTTGCTGTAGTAGCTGCCGCAGTATTAGGTACTGAAGTAGTAGTTGCTGTATTAACAACAGATACTGATAGCGGTTTAGCACCAGTTTGTGCTGCTTCTAAAATATTAGTTGCAGACTTATCTAGTTGTATATGCCCAGGATCACCTGATACTGTTCCTAATCCAAATTTCTTTAGTAAACCTTTACTAATTAAATCATCCCATATATTTGTTGGAATATCTAGGGCATTTTCTTTTTCATGAGGACTTGTACCTGGTTTAGCTATTGGTCGTCCTGCACTAGTTACTCTTTTGCCACTTTCATCAAAATGTCCTGCATCCCATATCTCTTGCTGTCTATTAGTAGAACGTATACCAGAAACTACAGATATTGGATTTGATCTACTTGTCATATCAAAATACTCATTTAACATGGCAGAAACTCGCTTACCAAACTCCCCTTTATAGTCAATATTATAACTACCTTGATTTAACATAGAATCTAAAGTTCTTTTAGACGGAGTATTTGAAACACCTGCTAAAGTAGCCTCTGTTTTAGGCGCTATTGCTTTATCTATCTGTGCTATAAGTACTGGGAAATTAGTATTTATTGCATCAGCTAGTTCCTTTTGTCTATCAACTATAGCTTTAGGAGCTATTTGGTCTGGAGTATTTTGTTGTGTTTTTCTTGCAATAAAAGCTTCTCTTAATATTTGTGCATTATTCTGTGCTTCCTTCATCTTATCAAATAAGTTAGGGGTGACAAATTTTGCATTAAGTTCATTATAAGCTTTTATAGCTCTTTCACGAAGTATGTCTACATCCATATCAGCAATTCTTAAAGCACTCTTCTTTAGTACTTCATAACTTTGAGCACCTACCCCCTCTATTGCAGAAGATAAAGTTCTGGATAGATCTTCAGCAGCTGACTTTTCAAGAGGAGTTTTAGCTGTTGCAGCTAATTTATCTGCTTCGGCTTTTTTAGCTTTTAGTTCTTCGCGTAATAATACTCTTTTTGCTTCAAGAATATCATACTCTAAACTAATGCCTATCTTTCTTAGTGCTAGTTGCTTTTCTGCCAGATTTAACTGTTCTTGAGCTGCTTTAGCTTCTACAGCTTTTTGTGCTGTTTCACTAAGAACTCCGCCACGCTTATTAACGGCATTTTCAACTTTTAATCTATAAAGCTCTTGTTCTTTATCTAACATTGTTTTTTGCTGATCTGCAAGGGCTATCTGAACATCTAACACTTGTTTTAGTAAAGCTAACTTTTTCTCTGTAGTATCAAGATCTATTTTTCCGTAGATTTGTAGTCTTTCTTCGGTGTTTAAATTCTCTAAAGTTACTGAGTGTTCCTCCTTTATTAGCTTTAATCTTGCTTCATATATTTTTACATCTTCAGTTCTACCTTGAGCAGCGGCTAAAGTTTTGTCAATTTCTAACTCTTTTACTTTGAAATCATAAGATTCATTTGCACTATCAATTTTATTTTTCGAAGTATCTTTTATAGTAAGAAACTCGTTCTTAGCTATAGTTAGTCCCTTTGAAGCTAGATTTTGAATTAATCTTTCATTTTCTAGTTTCTTCTGGATTGCATCATCTCTAGCCCCCTCTAACTGGGCTCTTTCTTTAAGAATGGACAAATCACCTTTAGCCATTTGTGCAGTTTTTTCGGATGCAGTAATTGCGCCTAAATTAATGGCTTCCACCATTTTCTTTTGTGCATTTACTTGTGCAGTAAATAGTTCGTAGTCTCGCTTTGCTTTTTCTACATCTTGAGTAGCTTTATCCGCAATGCCTGGATCTTTTGCTTTTTCTAACTTATCTATTATAGTTTGATAAGTTTCAATAGCTTGAAAATCTGGTCCTTGACCTCCCTGCCCCAGTCTACCTCTACCTTTTTCTAAAGCTAAGGCTTGTTCTGCAGCGAGTAGCATTGACTTTCTATTTTCTTCCGTCATAGCTTGGAGTCTTGTTAGTTCTTCTGCTTGTCTAATAGCTCTATCTAGGTCCTCTTTCTTTTGTAACTGAAGACCTTCTAGATACTGTACTTGAGCATTTTGGATATCTGCCTGTAGTTTTATAATATGATTTTTAGCATCAATATCTCTAGCAATATCTTCTTTACTTAATAAACCTTGGCGCTCCGTTACAGCTAACCTAGCTTGAGCAAGAGCTAAAGATGATTGTTGAGAGATAGAATCTAATCTACTTTGATATACTCTTTTATATAAAGTTTTTAGGTCGGCCTCAGCTAAAGTACTAAAAGTAACTAAAGATCCCTCTTTCTTCTTATTTAGAGACTCGATTTCTTTTTGTATATTTATATAGTCTAGAGTAGTACTATTTAATCCAGTTTGTTTTACTTTTAGTTCTTGAATAGCTTTATCTATTAATGTGACATTATCATAAGCTTTCTTAGTAGTAGTGCTTAGCATTCCATCACCAATACTACCCATACTTGCATTAAGATCTGCTACAGTTTTTGCTATATCTTCTTTCTTAAAAATCCCAGATTTTAAATCTGTTCTTAACTTACTAGTTATACCTAATACGTTACTTAATGAGTCACTTAACTTATCATATGGTGTTGATACTTTTAAGCTATTTATAAAGTCGCTATAGGAGTTATTAAGAGTTGTTATTGCACCAGATAATTCTTGAACTTGTTTTTGTGCACTCTCAGCAATTGGTTGAATTTTCTTAAGAAATTCTGTTACTTTCTCATTTCTAGCTTCATCTGACATACCTTTTAGTCCGCCATTGGCAGCTATAAAAGCTTCTGTAGTCTTTGGAAGCTGCTTATGAATAGAAGATAACATAGCAGCGGCAGCTGTTTCTGCTTTTGAAGAAGTTGGTCCAATATCATATATTTTTCCAACTAACTCATCAATACCAGCAGTATCATTTATACTTCTTTTCCAAACTTCCCAACCATAAACAAGAAGCCCTGTTCCATCAAATAGAGATTTTACAGCACCAGATAAGCTAAATATTGTACCCACACCCTTACTTTCTTCTTTTGTTGAGTCAGCTATAGCTTTATTGTACTCATCATAGGCTATAGTAATTTCAGCTAAAGTATTTATACGATTTAGTAGCCCTGCTGTTCCTTTATCAGCTACTGAGGAGTTACTTTCTTCTATTTTCTTTAAAGCTTCAAGTTTATCTATAGTACTAGATACAACTGCTGTTAGTGTATCATAAGCAGCAGCTTGCTTTTTCCAAGAATCAGGAGTTAGCATACTTATTGCACCCATTAATAAATCCCAAGCCACAACAGCAAGTCCTAAGTATGGTAGCCATTCTAAAATAGCTGCACCAATTGCTTTAACCCCAGTTACTGCTCCAAATAAGCTTGCTTTAGTAATAATAAGTGACCTTGCAAATAAAGTATTAGCGGCGGAGGCAGCGTAAGTTGCCTCAGTCTCTCCTACTTTAAGTATCCTTTCTTCTTGTAAAGCTTGAGCATAAGCTTTTGTACTAACTATTAAGGAATTTATGGAATTCTTTAGTTCTAATTTTGATAAGCTAGATATAGCATCTGATCTAGCATCCTGAGCTTTAGCTTGTTGCATCACTAAAGAGGATTCTTGTTCTATTTTTGCTAATTTTTCTGTACTTGTAGCTATCTCACTTTGTAAAGTCCCATAATTAGTATAATACTTTTGCATATTAAGTAATTCTTTTTCATGAGCTTTTTTAATCTCTATATAATCTTTTTCAGTTTTACCGTTTTTTAGGTTACCTTCTGCAGCTTTATCTGCTAGTGATTGATTTTGAGATATTGATAATCTTAAACTTTTTTGTGCCGCAGTAAATTTTTCTGTACTATTAGTACCATCATTTAATGAGGCTACCCAGTCTTTATATCCTTTTGGTGGTGTAATACCTGCAGTAGTTAGACCACTAACTAATTTAGTACTGGCTTTTTGTTTAGCAGCAAGATCTTTTTGTAGTTTTTCTTGTTCAGTTCTTTCAGTAGCTAGTGATGATAGTCTTTCGTCTGCCAGTTTTTTAGCTGCTTTACTTGCTTCTGCGAATACTGGTAGCAGTTGTCCTTTAACGGTATTAACTAAAAATAGTAAAGCTGCTGTTAAAGCTAGTTTATCACTTCCAAGTATTTTTACCATAGATACTACACCAACATTATTTGCAAAGTTTAATATAGTATTAGTTAAATTTGTGAAAGAAGAAGCTAATTGGTCATATGGATTAGGGTCTACACTTTCTGCTAATGCGCCAAACTTAGCTTCACCTTGAGAAGCCCAAGCATTAACTAATGCTTGTTGTTTTTCAAGTTGACTTAAGCTACTGGCAGTTTTACCTGTTTGTCTAGCATACATCTGTTGAGCTTCGGTTAGCTTTATAGTTAACCCTAATTCATCTACTAATTCTGGTTCTGCTTTAGTAACAGCCATAATTAGACGGTTAATAGAATCCGGAGCATCTCTACCTAAAGCTCTGGCAGATGCTGTAGCTACTTTAGTTAGTCTTTCTAAATCTTTACCACCTATACCAGCAGAGGAAGCTTGTGCAGTATATCTCATGGCATCAGCAGCACTTATTGCTTCACCACTTAATTTTCTAACACTTTCTGCTACCGTAGTTAAAGTTTTACCTGTTCTTGCACCTTGAGCTTCTAGTCCTGCAAGTAACTGTTGGGCTTGATAAGCTGACTTTAAACTAGTAAAGGCGGCACTAACAGCGAAGGCATTAGTTGCTAACGTTGCATACGCTGCTACTAGTCCGCTATTATTGCCGCCCACTGTTTCCATTAGCTTTGACATACTGCGACCAGCGTTATTAGCACTAGCTACTCCGCCGTTCATTACATCATTATGTGTTTTACCAGCTTTAGCTGCTTTATCCTGACTTTTAGCAACACCATCTACGGCACTACCTAAAGATTTTGTTTCCTTTATTGCCTTGGTTAAGTCACCTACAGCATTAATTAGAATATCAAATTGTGCGTTGTTTGCCATCTCACTTCTTTTTAACGGAATCCCGCTCTGTCCTAAGGATCCAACCCTAGAATATCTATTTCGAAGAGTTCAGTGTTACCTCCACTTTTCAAGAAGTCAGGAACAGTTACTCGTTTATCTTTGTATTTACTTAAAATACTTTGCTCTTCTAAGCGAGCATCTGTTCCTAGCTCAAATTCTTTTTGTAATAAAATTTTTATAGTTTTATCTCTATCCCTAAAAAACCTATCTTTTATAGTTCTATTTGTGATTCCTATTTTATAGTATACTTCTTGATGGTATGATACTATTTTAATATAGTATAAAATAGCTGGTTTATCTGCATTGAATCCGTATTCTGCGCAAGAGGGGCAACCTCTACCCATTAGTATTTTATTAGGTGTAGCATTCCAAATATGCCCGCAGTCTAGGCACTCATGCAATATATGAGTCTTAACATTAATGTACTTTTCTGCGGGGGCTATATTTATATCTTTTTCTAGTAAAGCTTCTATATAAGTATCGGTAGTCTTTTTTAACATTCCGGAGCACTCAGGACAGCCTTTACCATTTAACAATTTGCTTGGAGTTACATCCCATATATGGTTATTTTTACACATGTGAGGAATTTTAGTTAAAGCATTTATGTACCTATCTAATGGAGTGTAAGGTATATTATTGCTACTTAACTCTTTAAGGTACTCTTCGTGCGTTTTTAACTTACTTCTACTAGATTTTAATCCTAGTCTTTGAGCTTTGGAATATATTGTGCCTTTTGAACACTGTAAATATATGGCGCAGAAGTCAGCTCCTTGAGAATAATAATTATCCTCTAAAAATTTAATTCTATCATTAGTCCAAGTAGATACCATTATTACTTACCTTTCTTTACAGAATCACGAGCTTTTTTCATTTGATCTGCGGATCTCTTTATCATACTAGCGTCAAGTCTAGCTAAGGCCTCTAAGAATATATCTAGGTTTTCTATTTTTAGTGTCTCGATATACAGTGGTAGTATATCGTGGTTTTTTCCGATATAACCTATATCAGGCACAACTCTATCCCCAAGTCTATTAAATACTTCTATAGCTTGTTGAAGTGGTAGCGGGAAATCCTCATAATCCGGGGGACATTTAGCCTCAGAAGGTTCCTGGCCAAGCTGTTCACACATGGCCAGGTACTTTTCCTTCGTCATTCCTACATCTAGGTTATTCTGCCACTTTTCCAGGCGCTTCCACATTAGTTCCCTTTGGTCCTCCGTGAAATCGCGTCAAGTCAAAAACACAATCATTAATCCAAGTATCAAACTCTGATGAGTTTGTAACTAGTAGCTTGGCGTTATCCTGCGTATATGGTAGTTCCTTTTCTGCATCTACATTTGAGAGATCAACAAGTACAAAATCCTGTAGAAACTTATACTTGAATCCCTTCCAACCTTTAATAGTAGCCTTAGTGAACTCTGAAATGAACTTCTCTTCATTTAATTCTTCAACAGGCTTACGTGTAGTCTTGTCATACTTAGTAATCAAACAACGCTTACGTAGAGCCGTTAGTTCTGGACGAGAAAGGTTTACAACCTCTACTTCAAATCCATCATAACCTGGATACTCTACCCATGCTGACTTTGTATCGACCATTAGTTCACTTAAATTCATCTACTCAACTCCTTATCTGTATATTATTGTTTAGTCTATCTTCTACTAGGTTCTCTGCCCTATCATAGATATAAGATAGTTTAATGTAATCCGGTCGTAGGATTCCTGAGTTAGTATTAACTCTGAAATCATAGACTCTGTTTATAAGCTCATCATAGTTTAATCTTCTAGTATAAACTATAGAGGGCATCCTAAAAGATAGTATATTGGAAGTATTACTATCTCCTATTATTATATTTAAACTTGAATCTCTGCTAGTATCCCCCATAGTATTTAGATTATCATTAGTTAGAAACTGTGTTATGGACCCAGATACTTTTCTACCAGTTAACACATAGTTGTCTGGATATGCTATTTCTCCTGTTAAAGATTCATGTAACGTTGTATTATCTATCCAAGATATAGAATTACTATACTCTATATGTATACCGGCTATATTATTTAATACTTGGTCCATTTCTACTTGGAGACTACTAATAATAATATATTCTCTAGTATATTCCGGTACTTCTACTCCAGGAATGTTGGTTACTTGATAAAGTTTACTACCAGTGCCAGATATTGAGATAGTAACTATAGAAGTCCTTTCTATATTGAATACTGTATTCTCTATTATACAGTTTTGAATTTTATATATAACATAGTCTGATTCTATATAAATATCAAAAGAGCGTAATCTAGCCTCAGCAGAATATTCAGTGCCTAAAGATAAGAGAATGCCGCATCCATTAATTGGAGAAGTAAAAGAAAAATTAGCAGGATTAGCATTAGTAATACTAGCTGTATCGTGTAGGTTATGTAGCCTATGTAAAGTTTTTTGTTTGTGGTTTTGCTCATCAAAAGTTTGAGAAGCAGATATATCTGAGTATACATCTATAGGATACTTATTGCCATTCTCTACTATATAGAGTTTTGTGTTCTTTTTAAAGTTGTACATATCTTACATAAAGGGGGAGCAAAATTTCTTCTGCTCCCCCGAATTTCTATAATTATAGAATGGTTGGTCCTTAAAGTCAAGAACTATTTTTTAGTTGGCTATTAAGGTGCAATACCTACATAACGAATCTTCTTAACCTCATCAGTACCACTAATATTTGATGGCAAAGCGGTGAAGTTAACTTCAACTGCAATAACATCATCATTATTAATGGCTGGAATTTCAAGATGACACTGCCCCATATCAAATAAGATTCCAGGACCTACTGGGTGAGTACCTGCAGTATTTTTGCCTCCAACAAAAAACTGAAGATTAAAGCTATTTGTAATTGTTGAAGTAGCTGTAACTAGGTTCTTATAAAGATCGATGCTTCCGTTTAATGCTTCGTCTAAATAAGTGGTAAATGTACCAGATACTGAGCGAGTACCAGTAACGTGACCTAGTGGCTGGTTAACAACACCTAGTGTCTCTGGAGTCAGGAAGGTCATATTATTGCTAATAGTAATACTTCCGCCAGTAATAGCTAAAGCGTATGTTGTTGCAGTTGGTGACGTGCTTACAGCGTTTAGAGCGGTTAAACGATTACGAATAAGATTATTAGTAATTAGTGCGCCAGAGTTCTTGAATCCGGTAACAATTGCTGCTGAAGCATCAAAAGTATCTACTTCAGTAATTGTCTTACCCATTCCTGACCATGAAAAAGTTGCGATACCATCAATTTCAAAGTTCATTGTTACTTCGTTAACTGAACACTCAGCAATCTGATAAATTGTTGTATCCCCATCATTTAGATAGCTACCACCAACGATCTGGTTTCCCCCAAGTACGAAGTATAGATCGAATGTACCTAATGTAGTAGTATTTGAACTACCAAAAGTAAAGTCTAACTCTGTACCATTTGAAGTATAACTTGTTGGCTTAACTGTGGCTGTAGTAGCAGTTACAACGCCTGAAAAAGTTGTTCCAATATTGATAGTTGCACCACTTGTTGTACAAGTAACTACTGTACCTGAAGTAATTGAACCACCTGTAGCGGCGCTTAATCCTGCTAAAGTTGCTGCATCGCCTACCTTGAATGGAGTTACAGTTGCAGTAAATGCAATTGTTAAAATACCTGCAGCAATAGTAGGAGTACCTGTAATAGCTACGCCTGCAGTTGCTAATGCTGGATCATATGCATTACTATTAACTAGTGAAGCCCATAAAATTTCATCTGTTGAACGCATTTTACTGCTAACTAGAACTGGTCTAGCGTATGAGTCGAAACTCCACTCAGCTGGTGATAGTGAGTCATTAAACACGCGCTGACCACGGCGGCTCTTACCAGTGGCGTCACTCATTTCATTTAGAGTGATTGTGCTAGCGTTAGTTGATTGAGTAAATGAATACCCATTAAGAACAGGAACTTCCCAAATATTGGTTCCCTGCTTGATATAAACTTTTGTATCTCTACTAAAGAATAGATTTGATGCGCCTGTGGCTACTACCATTATTTATCTCCTAAAGTACTTTATGCGTACTTGACTTGTAGGGTCATTTCTCCTACACCTAATGGTGATAGAGCTCCCTGATCTGTATCTATGTTTGTTATAATAATATCTCTGGTCGTACCAGTGTTACCAGAAGAGTCGACGTACGCCAACCTGCCATTTCTGTCAATAATTATTTCGACATCTTCCAGTAATCTCTCTAAAGCTAAAATAGAGTCTTCTTCATTCACGTATGCACGAAGAATAACACTTAGGTATCTATCTTTTAGCCCGCCGCCTTGGTGAACTATAGTCTCTGGTCCTGCTACAAGGCATACGCATGGAAACTCCGTGATTTCATCCCAGAAGCGCATACGAGGATATGCCTGATTACCTAAATCTGTTGTATACCCATTAGTTAAACTAATATCTTTAAATTTTTCTGTAAGAGCCTCTACAATAGAGCTTCTACGTGTTCTATTTGCCATTAGGCTCTCCTTGTATAAAATCTGCCTATAGCTAGATCTTTAACTACTTCTCTTATTGATCTGTCTATTAAAATTCTAGGATCTCTAGTTGGTGTATTCCAAGGGGACTTACCAAGTGTTTTATCAAAAACGTCATAAGGGTTTCTTTCATAGTTAAATACAAAACTTGGGTAGCCTTCTTTAGTAACTTCTACTCCAGTTACTTTTACACTATTAGCAAAAGTACCTGTTCTATTTTGTAAAGAAGGAAGCTGCATATTACTAATTATAGAGTCTGTAAGTTTACTATTAATTATATTAACTATAGAAACCCAATTTGTTTGTTGTGTACTTTCAGTAGCTTTAAATCCTAAGTTTATATCGCCGCTAACTATTTTAGGAACTACTTTTTTACCTTTAATTTTAGTAGAAACTTTACCAGGTCCAGATGGGCCCTTATACTTACCTCTAACTTTAGCGCCAGATTTTTTAGCTACAACCATAAGTTCATATAAAGCTATATCAACAGCAGATCTAGAACCACCTTGAGTTGCCCAGTTAGAACCATATTGCTCTACCCAATTAGTTATTGCCTTTCTAATATCACTTAAGTACTTTTTTTCAGTAGTAGCTTTAGATCTATTATCCGAATAGCTTTCATCAGTTACAGTAACAGTAAAACTTTTTGACAATCTAACTTCTTCTGACTTAATAGCTAAATCTATTATGGGTGTTAATTCTGGATAATCTGTTTTTAAAGGGGATAAAGTAGAAAATCTCCCTAATGCTTGTTGCGCCATTTTTTCTGCAATGCTAGAAGATTCCATATGACCAAGATCAAATATATGTTTTAAACTTTCTGGATTAACACTCTCGTCTCTACTAAAAATATCAGCAACATCTTGGGCTAATTTTTTTAATCTGCCTTTATCTTCTTCTGAGGTTCCACCTCTAATCTCTTTGATTTTTCTAAAAACATCTGAAGTACCATTTTTACTGGTTACTAATACTTGAAACTTACTAGGAGTACCATCTAGTCTATAAGTAAATGCTACGCTATCTCTGAACCTGAAAGTATCATATAAAGCGGTAGTATATTTAAGTGTTACTTCATCTAGTTTACTACTTTGTGTAGGAGTTAATTTTTTAGTTCTCTTAGTTTGTCGTAGTATTTGAGATTTAATATTATCAGTACTAACGATAAATATATGGGGACGTAAATTATAATCCGTAGTTCTAAGGTTTTCCGCATCTCTTAATATAGAAGCTTTAGCAGACTCCACTAATTTAGCTAAATCTGCTTTAGACATTTTTATACATTTGCAGAACCCTAGCTACATGCGCAGGCCATTTAGATGCAATACCAATATACCTATTACTGTTGTCTACTGATACATTACCAATTTGTTTTCTTTCTTTATACTCTTCTTTATAATAGTGCTGCACTAAATCTAGACATGCAATCTTTATATCTTCTGGTGTAGCTGCCCACCCTGCAGTATAAGATACTTTAGTAGAAGCAAATCCAGTTTGCCAATAGTCTCCATTTATTAAGTATAATGATCCTGTTTTAGGGTCAGTAAAATACTCAGTAGATGCTATTAACTCATAAGGCAAATTATAATATTTTCTACTGTATACACTTACTACATTATTTACAGGCCATTCATTTAACTGTAAAGCATTTTTATTGCCTTCTTGAATACTAAAAATTTCTTCCAGTGGAGTAGTGTAATAATCTATAAAAGAATGACCGCAATAAGATTTAACCATAGAGCTAACAGAGTTTAATATAAAACCAATTTCTTCATCATTATCTGTCTTAGTGATTTTCTTATATCTCTTATAGTCATCTAATGTTACTAATGCTGTCATAGTTACTCCAATAGTAAAGGGGGCTGCTGGTAGCAGCAACCCCCTCTACGGTTAATTTAAAAATTAAGCGTACTTTAGTCCAACAACTGCTGGAGCGTTATCAATAACTTCACGGAAGCCTAGACGCTGTGTTGTTGTTAGTACTCTATACTGATTCTCAACTAGATACTGGCTTTCTACAGTAATACCGCGCTGACGTGGTACAATAAAGTTACGTGTATTAACTGCTAGTGCAGAATAAGTTCCAGTAGCGCCTGTATTTGCGAACTCATCACAAACTAGTACTGATGATCCAAAGATTTGACCAACTTCACCAGTTAGCTTAGTTGCCATGTTACCTACAATGTTGAAGTCCTGGAACTCTGCATCTTGTAGAAGATCAAAATAAGCAGTCTGTGATACAATGTATACAACATCGCCTGGTCTAATACCGTACTTACCTAACTTCTTACGTAAAGCTAATAGTGCGATGCTAGTTACGCTTGAGGCATCAGTACCACCAGTACCATTAACTGTTGCGCTATTAGTCACATTACGTGACTGACTTTCAGCATAAGCAACTAGACCTTTAGTAGCTGTACCTAAAGTAGCAGCACTATAAGCACCACCAGCACTAGTTGCACCACCAAGTAGCATTAGGTTTTCTACGCCACGAGCGTGCTGACGAATCATAGCTTCGCGTAGTAGCGGAAGAATAGGAATAATTGTATCCTCTTCTGTTTCATTACCTAGATAGCTTTTAGCTACCATTTTAATTGTACGTAGATCAATTTCTTTTAGTGCTATACCTGCGGTACCTGCACCGGTTAACCCAGCACGCTCATCTAGAGAACCATTTTGGTATGTACCTGACCCACTTCCTACTGCGTTACTTACCTGCGCATAGCTGGTATCTGGCATAATTGGTAGAATCATACTTGCTGTATTCATCTGAATTTCGCGGAATAGTGGAGCTAGTACTAACTCTAACTGAATTTCGCGCTCAATATTCTGTGAAACTTCACGCTCAAAGTTATCGCTTGATACCTGAACTGATGACATTGTGTTTACTTTCTGTAGAAGATTCTGCGCAAAGTCAGTATTATATCCCTTTCCAGTAATACGCGCTAGAAGGTAGGCATCGTCTATGTCCTTAGCAAATTCTTTCTGCCACTCATTATTACTTCCACGATCTGCAAATACACGCTTGCTATTAGCAATTGCTGATAGTTCAGTTGACTTTTCAGCTAGTTCTGTACGTAGACCTTCTAGCTTCTCTTCTAGTGAAGTCTTGTCATCTGCGAAGCGCTTTTGTAGTTCAGCATAAATCTTCTCTTCTGAAGAAGCGATAACCTTAGCTACCATAGCATCTTCAGCATTCTTAGCTTCAGCAGCTTTTTCAGCAGCAGCTGTATCAGCAGCCTTCTGTGCTGTCATAGCGTCTGCTACCATCTTCTGAAGCATTTCGTTTGTATTATCTTCCATTTTAATTTTCCTTGACGCCTTGCTGGCGCCCTCTGTTGAGCCTCCGGTTTCAGCGGAGGGCTGACTACCTAGAGCGGTTTCGAATTGTTTTCTAAAAGTTAAATAATCGGTTTGATTATCAAATGATTTAGCTACAGAAAATGTAGCGTCTTGGTTACAGGGTACGGATACTACAGAAATTTCAAGAAGTTCTGCATCTTTAACCACTAGCCCATCTTTTTCTTTGTCATATTCTGCATCTTTAATTAAGAATCCGACAGAGAATGTTGTTAGGACACCTTCCTTAACTAGATTATATACATCACCAGCACTCTTGCTAATAATACCTTTAATCTTTAAGCCCATACTATCTGTTCCCATTTCTACGACTTTACCAATTGGTTTATCATAGTTATGATTAAATAGTAGGATTGGGTTTGCTTTGAAGTTATTTAATCCGCCTGACTTATTCCATGCAGACGATAAAATTACATCAGCTGACCTATCTACTGAGGTTGTACTAGCATACCCTATGATCTTGAGCTCACCATCGGTTCCGGTGTCTACAGCTTTCATAGTAGTATCAAAAGTAAACATTTTAGTTACTGGCTTACCAGCACTAAGAATCATCATTGTATCGTCCAAGTTAGGTCCTCCACCAAGAGGTCCATCATTACTGGCCTCTACTTCTTCGGTTTCGCCCAAATCATCAGCATCTAGTTCCCAATTTACACAAGTTCTTGTACTTGTGCAAGTAATATCCCACTTAGTACAATATCCTGATGGAACTGATACATCTGCCCACTTAGGTGTAGTAGGTAAATCTGAGGCTTTAAAAGTAGAGTCTTTAAGACAATCTAAAATTTTAGGTGAATTATCATAATATTCGCAGTTCTGGCACTGACGAACTCTAGCTTCTTCTGTGGATACCATCCACTTTTCCGCCATGTAAGACCAATAACTATCACTAGATGCTGACGGATCAGCAGGACCTAAGTTAGCATCTGATATGGCTACCATATGGTGTGCTATATTAATAGTAGCGTCTTTAGTAACAATAGGGCAGATATCTTCTAATGATTTTGAAGATACTTTTGTTAGTGTAGAAAATTTATGTCCTACTAAAGTATCTGTTTTATCTCCATCTTTATATATTCTAATTAGCGCCGCTGGATCTTCTTTTGTTCCTTCAATAGAAAAAGAACTATTAGGTACATTTAAACTGCCATCTCTAACTATACGTTCTATTTTACCTTTTGCTGGTCCCCCCGAAGATCCCCAACGTACAAAATCTCCAACTTTTAGGTCATTTGCACTAGATTTTTCTTCTTCGTCAGTAAAATCTTTTGTATAATCTATACTTTTACCTTCCAGACGATCTAGTGTTTTTGATTTCGCAGCGGCCCATGTTTGACCAGGGTCTCCGCCCCATAATGCCCAGGCTACTCTACCGTTAGAAGGATAACCAGGCTCACCAGGTCTAAACCCTTCTCCCTTTTTATCGACTTCATGTCGGCTAAAGAAACTATGCATTCTACGTACGGTGCTAGGAGATAACTGTTCTTTACTAACTAATTGATGCGCCCTGGCCATTCCTACGGCAGTTCCGCCGGCTTGACCATCTTTTTTCCAATCTAAAGCTTTTTGAGCTTCTTTGGCCATACCCTCTGTAGGGGTTAGGTCTACCTCTTCTCCACCAACTTTAGCCATATTATTTAGTTGTAGTAGGCGGTACTACTGGCTCTATTGGGGTTTTTGCAACTTCTTCGTTAATGCTATATTGGCCAATATCCCCAATGGAATTAAGTAATCGTCTCCAAGAACCGAAAGTTCTTTTAACTAAAGTAAACCTAACTGGAGTATCTTCTGCCATCTTATATTCTTCAGCACTCATTACTCCACCTTTAGAAGCAAAGTAATTACCAAGCTGAGAAATTATGCTTGTTCTTCTTGTCATTATTAATTTCCTGTATTATCTTGAGGCCTACCGCCTTGATCTGGGTTAGTAGCACTTCCAGCAACATTTTGTGGAATTCTTACCTCGTCATGTCCTGGTAGGGGTAACCTACCCATTCCTTCTCTAGCTTCATTAGCGGTTAAAATACCCCCATTTACTAGTGTAGAATAAAATGCCGCCTCATCCTTAAGTTCAGGCTGTAGAGCTGGAATTCCAGAGATTTCCTCTGATATCTCAAATCCAAAAAACATCTGTAATGCAGAGTTTATTTTCTTCATTATAGGGATAATTGTTTCTAGGTAGTACAATCTATGATTTGGTCTTAAATTAGCATTATTACCACTATCAACTAAAACAGGAGGTACTCCAAGTGCTTTAAGAATAATTTTTTCATTAGACTCAATAGATGTTGTAAAATCTAGGTCTTTGAAATTCACATTTGATAACGCATCAACTTCCATACCACCATCTAGAATCATGGGGTTTCTACCCCCTGATTGTGGCCTATATGATTGTTTCCAGTCTTCTTTCATTCGCTCTTTAATACGAGAGCTTAATGTATCTGGACTTTTAATTACTAACCCAGGTACTGCTCCATTTGTAAAGAAGTTATCTTGAAAGTCTCGCATGGACTTCATTAATTTCATTGTTCGAATTGCAGGCTTTAATCTTGATGCGCCTCTATAAAGCGATCTAGAGCTATTGTCTTTAATGTGAATAATTTCGTCCACTTTAAAATCAATGGTTCCCTGAAAAACGTACTTTTCAACATAAGTTTTATCGTCTGAGTAAATAACCATTCTATTTGCAGGAAGCTGGTATAAATAAGCACCATCGTAGTATAAAAAGATATTACCATCTAGTAAAAGATCCATTAAAATATTTCTACGAAATGAATTTATATCCTGATAAGGGTTTGGTTGTATATTTAGTAATGTATCAACTGTTTTTCTTTTAATACCAATTTGTTTAGGAAAACCTACTTTATCTAATCCTATTTTGAAGTTTATTTCTGATGCATCATCAATAATCATATTGATAGCACGATTTACTATTTCAATATTATCGTAATAGTAAATATAAGACTGTTCTGGCTCACTAGTAGGACTCTGGGGTTCCATGTAGGAAATCCAGCGCTGGCCAGGATTAAGCTTTTCAACTAGCCAACTACTTAGCTTCATACTTCTCCTTTTGGATTCTTACCCAGTTCATTTGCTTTTCAGCAGTAGAAAGAGCCGGGTCTTTACCATAGACACTGTGAAGCTTCATGTGATGTGGGTGACATAACGTTACAGTTTGATTGTAGACTTTATCTTCCTCTTCAAATATAAATTCGTCCCTGATTTTTAAGATGTCGTCTACTGTTTTAACTGTATAACCTTTAGTTCGGCACCACTTATTAAATAACGGGGTCATTGTAAAGTAGTGATGAAAGTCAAGGGATTCCGTAGTATTACAAATCTCACAGTGAGAGCCTTTTGCATATCTAGACTTTGCTCGGTCACGAACATATTTGATCGGATCACGAAGCAGTGTTGTTCCGGACATTTTTTATCTCCTTTTTATTTCTGTGATTATAGTATATATACCCTCGAATGTCTAGTCTTAAATTACAATAGGTACGGTAATATCTTACTCTATTAGAATCCACCAATGCTAGTTTTATAGCTATAAAGTGCATACCTTAAGGCATCGGCCATGTGGGAAGCTTCATTATGTAATGGTTTTTCTTGTTGTAAAGCAGTATTAGGGTTCCATTGGTACTGATCTACAGAGTATAGTACATTTCTAAGATCTGGGTCTATGATAATTTTATCATTATCAGCTAGCGAGGCTATATATCCAATACCATCTAGTACAGACTTTTTAGCATTAGTAGTAGGAATATCATATTCTTGTGCAAAATCGAATCTTTGCTGTTGGTTGGCAGAATCAATGTATATATACTCTATGCCCCACTTATCTATTAACTTTCGAATATTTTTAGCGTGGCCTGAAGTTACTTCTTCATTATCTAAATACTCGTCTAAAACATAGAAGGTTTCATCTTCCCAACTATAGGCAATTACACACATAGCTGTAGGATCTCTGAACCCAAGATCCAGTCCTGCAAAAACATCACACTTCTTAAAGTTAAGTTCTGGAATTTCTCTAATACAATGCTCTTTAACTTGCCAAATTTTACCTTCGAAAGTGGAAAAGTCTGCTTCGTATTCTTGACGAAACTCAGCGTCTGACATAGATTTACGAGCTTCCGCAACATCTGATTCTGTCATGCGCGGATTATCTTTGTAAGTGGCTTTAATTGAAAACCACTGTGGAAACTCATCTGAGAATCCTCTATCAAATAACGTTGAAAACCAGTTATTTTTACCTCGTGGGGTAGAAATAAATAGTGCTTTTGCATTTGGTTTGTCTAGTGTAGGTCTTAGAGCTACATTGAACGCCTCGAGTCCGTCTGCTAGAGCTGCCTCATCGAAGATAATAAGATCGTATGAACGACCTACACAGCTATCCACTTGACTAACAGAACCAATACGAATACTGGATCCGTTGGAAAGTGTGATAACTCTATCTTTAGCATTATCTTTTTCTACTTCTAGTGCGAACTTTTTAATGAGTCCACGTTGTAATTCAAAAGAAATACTGGAAAGATTATAGTTGGGTGCCATAATTAGAACATTGGAACCAGGTACTAATGAAACTACCTGGCCCACAATGTTCGCAATATAAGTCTTACCTTGACGACGAGACAGAGCTGCACACCCAAAACGATATTTTGGGTTATTAATACCATTTATTAATGCAATCTGTGAGGGTAAAGGATCGATTTCTAACTCTCTAAGATAGTTAGCGATTGGTACTCTCATAAAGGCATTTGGGTATTGAACGATTACATCCGAAGGGATGTCAGCTCTGCTTATAATCATTTTATTCCTTTATATAACTGTAATTACTATAAAAGTAGCTTGGCGGCCCACACTACTTTGCTCTTCTAGTAACTCAATAGTATACTGTCCAGCTAGAGCTGGAGTTGCGCCCGCCTGAATGTCTGTACCAACTAACTTAAACCTATCGCCTGCGGTATCAATCATAGTTAAATAGCTTTCAGAAATTTTATTTAGTACGTTTCCTACTAAAGTATTTTCTGGACTATTAGCTACCATAGTTGCATTATTTAATTTTAATTTTATAGCTATTAATGTACCTCTACGTCTACGTCGCCTGCGCCTAATGGCGCCGGCTGCCGCCATTAGGTTAGTACTCATGACCCTTGGGCTGTCATTGGTGTAGAGGTTGAGCCTCTAGAAGGTACTGATACGATAAGTGATGAGTTTGGTGAAGTTGCCATTCCTGGTGCGGATACTGCCTGTCCCATATTTGGTGAAGTTGCTCTACCGGGTGTCCCTACTGTACTTGTAGAGTCTGATACTGGTGAAAGTGACTGGGCATTATCTACTGGGTAATCGGTCATTTTAAAATCTCCTTATAAAATTTATTTGTTAATGTGGTTCTTTGGGCTAATCCCTTAGTTCCTCCGTTTATTTGTTTAGTTAATGCTAGAATACTACTATCATCAACACTGCTAGTTAAAGACCATAAATTATTGTGCTCAAAAAAGAAAAAACCGCTTTCAAAAGCAAATTCAGTCGCTACACTATTTGGGTCTTTATCAAATAGTGAATAATTTGTTTTTCCAGTTAACTGAATTACTCCTCTACCTCTGTATGTCCAACCATCTCCTGACTCTTCATCACCATTACCCATTCTATTAGCGTATACGTAATTAGCAATCTTTTCAGGATTTCTAGCATATTCTTTAGCGGATTTAACCGAGAAATATTTTGGAAAAGTTTTTAAAAGTCCTTTTGCGGAATAATTAAGGTTTTCCTTAAATATTCTAAATCCACAACTTTCATGGTAACATTGCCCAAAAAAGTGGGCTGCCTGTTCATTAGTTAACTGAAAGTACTTTGCAGCTGCTTTCAGAGACTCTGGCCCAAAATCCCCATCCGGGGTAACTTCGCATTTACTTTGTAGTAATCGTAGTGGCACTAGTTTCGTCCTCTATAGAAATTCCACTTTTACTTGCAGAAATTCTTCTTTTAACTAGTAATGCAGTAAATCCTGTCATAATTATTAGAACCTGCAAGTGAGCCGCTAAAGCTAAGTATAATATATAAGTGGCATTAGCGGCTAGTAAGTATAGTGAAATTCCAATAAATATAGTAAATATTATTGAGCCTACAAACATCATGTATAATGCAATATTTTTACGAGCATTAGTTTCTAGTGTTAGCATGTATAATGCAATATTTTTACGAGCATTAGTTTCTAGTGTTAGCATTTATTAAGTATCCTGTTATACTTTTAGCAATTGCTTGAGTTTTATCAGTAGCAATATCCTCGCTAGTAGTATGGCTGCCCGAAAAGCCTACCGTAATTGTTCCGATAGGATAATTCAGTAAGTTAGTTAAGGGACATACTATAGCTTTATTTAGCTTATAGTCGGTAAAGTACTTTTTACTAGCAGAGTCCATTGGGGCATACAATACCATACAACTTGGTTTGTCTATGCTCTTCCACATTACTCGAAGGCTAGTATTCATTGTGCTTAATGGCTCGTCACCGATAAATGAGTATTTATCAGTATAAAATGTAGCAGTAGACTCTGTAAAAGGAATTCCGGTAAGGTCGTGCCTACCATTATGGAATTGTTTTACTACAACAGTATCTGCTTTTAAATCTATTCTAAGATCTTCTATGGCCGCATTTACAAGAGTAGCACTTTCTAATTGTGATTCAAAGTTCTGAGCCTCTTCATCAGGTGTAATTACTAGTTCTTGCAGAATATCATAGCTTCTATAGCCAATATACCCAATGGATACTAATAAAATTGCTCCCAATGTTGCGACCGGTTTAAATTGTAGTGAATTAATTAATCTTCTAAGGGCTTCACTTAGGTCCTTTATCATTGCTGAGAAGTCTCTCCATCAGCTGTCCATAGTTACCTTGACCAAAGTTGGCTATATTAACCGTAGGGCCAGTGTTGGTCTGCTCCATTTTTGCTTCATCCATGCGAACTTTCTGCGCAAACTGGAGTAATTCAAGTAAATCTTTCGATGTGTATATGCCACTTTCTTCAGCCTCTTCTAGTTTTGATTCAATCATTCGATCTAGAACCGCACCTAATTTGTGTCTGTTTCTGTAGCCTCGGTCTAAGTAGATCCCATTAATGTAGTCTTTTACATCTCTGCGTTCTAGAAACTGAACAACATGATACTCGGGTATCATCAGCTGTTCCGCTGTTTCCTTTGCAGAGCCATAAGTTAAGTAAGCGTTCGCTATATCCAGCTCTTCGGGCTGGAGCGCTAAATGAGTGGACATATTTTACTCCTCTAAAAATTGTATTATAACAGTAGGGTAGATTTAGGTCAAGCTATTTTTAGGTGAAGGTTTGATCTGTAACTATAGACCATGTCCCATCCTCATGCTCTACTAGAGCAGTTAAAGACTCAACCCAGTCACCATCATTCATATAGGTTATACCATTCACTTCTTTAATTTCAGCTTGGTGAATATGCCCGCAGATGACTCCGTCATAACCTTTCTTTTTAGCATAATCCGTTATTGTCTTCTCAAATTTAAATACAAAATCTATAGCTCCCTTCACACGAAATTTAAGCCACTTTGAAAGAGACCAGTATTTAAATCCTAGTCTATGTCTTACCCAATTAAAACGAGTATTAAGATTTAATGCAAAATCATAAGCCTTGTCGCCCATAAAGCTGAGCCAGGGTGCTAGTGTAGTGATTCCATCAAAAAGGTCCCCATGTACAACAAGGTACTTTTTACCATTTACGCCGAAGTGCGTCGCTTGATTGCAAAGCTGTATATTTCCAAAGTTAGCTGCATACTTTATCATTGGACGCAGAAACTCATCATGATTACCAGTAACATATACTACTTTAGTTTTCTTACTTAATTTAAGAAGTCTGCGAACAACCTGCGTATGTGAGTCTTTCCACTTCAGTTTGTTCTGCTGGATTTTCCACGCATCTACAATATCTCCGACTAAATATAATGTCTCACAAGTATTATTCTTTAGAAATTCATTAAGCTGAACTGCCTTGCAGTCTTTGGTTCCTAAGTGTATATCGCTAATAAAGATGGCTTTATATTTCATAGTGGAAGTATAGCATCATAAGATTTAAATATCAAGTTATTTTTGGAGGGAACCAAGGTTTACAACCACACAGAATATTTTTGTTGACTTTCAGGGTTTTTTATAGTAATGTGTGTTCATGAAAGGAGAAATATATGTTATCAAATGAACAAGTTACAGAGGCTGAGCGCGAGCGGCTAGTGATTCTCATGGAGGAGTGCGGCGAGGTGTTTCAGGCTTGCTCGAAGATTATTCGGCATGGCTGGGACGGAGTATACCCGGATGGTACGGGCAATACTGAGTGGCTACGAAATGAAATAGATGACGTGCTTGGGATGATTTGGGCGATGGAGGATCTTGGGGATATTTCGGGGCCAATTCACTCGGTTGAAGAAGTATGGGAGCGAAAGAAGCGATGGATGCATCATCAGGGGTAACAAAAATTTAGATCTTGACAAAATTGTACGTGTGTGATATAAATGTCATATTATGATAAAATATTGGACACCACAAGAAGACGAACTAATTATAAAAGCAAGATTAGACGGCACTACTGTTAGGCAGATTAAAGTACCTGGCCGCTCTACTGATGCAGTATCGGCCAGGTATACTAAATTAGTGAAAGATGGTAAGATACCAAAACTAGAAACTAACTATTACTGGACAGAAGATGAAGAGGCATTACTTTATACTGAGCTATCTAATAGTGAAATAGCTAAAAAGATAGGTAGGTCTGAAGAGGCTGTTAGGTATAAGCGGGGTATGGATAGTATAAAATTAACTGAAGAACAGTTAATATTTCTCAAAGAGAACTATACTAAAAGTAGGCCTTGGTTAGCTGAACAACTTGGTATGAGTCTAACTAAAACTAAAAGAGCCATGTCTAGTTTAGGCTTACATAGGTACTCTGATAGAGATGAGCAGTACTATATTGAGTTAGTTAAAAAATATGGAACTACTCTAAATCTACAAAAGAATAAAGATAATGGAGATGCCTCCTATAATTCTGTTATTAATTACTTTGGTTCATGGTCAAAAGCTTGTGAGGCTGCGGGAATAAAGTATAATAATCTTGGTCTAGAAAAAGATAAAGAAACTATACTTTACTTTGTTGACTTTGGGGAATTTAAAAAGGTTGGTATAACTCAACAGAGTATAAAAGCCAGATTTGCTATGGAACACAGAGATTATGTGGTTCTAGACCATGAAGTATTTGAGAATTTGGAACTAGCTTTATCTGCTGAGAGAGAAATTTTGAATAAAATAAAAAATTTTGCGAGGGCTGATCTTAAGTCTGGATCTTCGGAATGCTTTTATTCTGACTGTACAGACTTGCTTGGGCTATTTAGCACCTAAAACCTGTAATTTTACCAAAAGAGGCCGCGGAGAGTAGTTCTAGCGCTAGCTAAAATGTAAGGTCTTCGAACCGCCCCAGTATAGCACAGGGTCTAGGTACTGTCAAGCGAAAAGATATTTATTTTTTCGCTTGACAGGATAAATACAATCAGATACAAGAGGACATCAAGAGGAGACAAGGCAATGGTTGACTACATGGTTCGCGACACGGTATGGAATGACTATGCGGTGTTCGCTACTGAACAGGAAGCCCGTGACTATGTGCAGAATTGCCTTGACACGGACCCGGCTTCTGCTAGAACTGACTTCGTTATCTTCAAGCGTGAAAGGATTGGTTAATGACATTCGAAGATTGGCTTATAATGGCGGATGCCATCATCATCGCTCGCACTGGTATGACTCGGGAATGCTTTCCCGATTGGGATTGGTGGAATGCTTTCGATGACGGCCTGTCATTCAGCGAGGCGGTCGAGGACTTCCTCGAAGATCTTTATGCGGGAGCACTGTGATATGGCTAGGGTTGTACATACTGCTGTTATCACCGTTCCAGATTCCGAATTGGAACGGTTGGATGCAAACGAACAAATGGAATATATCATGTTTGCTTATCTTAATCTTGACTGGCCCGACAAGATTGATAAGGGTCAATGGGACATTCAGGGTTCAAATTTCTTTCTTGATTAAGCCCAAGGCTGCCTATTTATTAGGCAGCCAAAGGCGCCGAATTTTTGGCACGCTACTTTCAGTATAGCACGTGCTCGCTAGGCTGTCAATAGGAAATAGAATTTATTTGTTGAAAAATAGTTCTTGACTAGGGTGCGGTGCCAAGTTATAAGAGGGCATCAAGACGGAGAAACGAAATGGCTTACGTAATTTTCGACCTCGACGGCACAGTTATCGACTCGACTCACCGCCAGAATACTTTGCCGGATGGCTCACTAAACCTTGCCGATTGGCTGGAAAATAACACCCATGAAAAAATCATGCAAGATACGCTTCTGCCTCTTGCTGCACAAATGCGCAATATCAAGGCGGCTGGTCACACTGTTATTATTTGCACTGCCCGCTCGTTTCAAATTGCGGATCAAGAATTTCTTGCCTCTCATGGCCTTAGCTATGACGTTTACTTGTCGCGCGGTGCAATTGGTGACAATCGCCCGGATGGCCAGCTTAAGGTTGAATTGCTTACTGAATACTTTGTTTCGCAAGGCTTTACTTGCGCTAAGGAAGCAAACGCAATTATGTTTGATGATAACTTGAAAGTTATCGCGGCAATGCTTTCAATAGGTATTAATTGTTTCAACGCTACTAAGCAAAACGAAAGGCTTGCGGCATAGTCGCCAAGTATAAGGCAAGAAAGGCCCGGAGCAATCCGGGCTTTTTTTTTTGTTTTGAGAAATTTTTCCTATTGACAGGGCCTGGCCCGCATGTTATAATGGAGTGATGCGCTATATGCGGCGGCCCACTGGCGCCAAAATTATAGCAGGTTTCCGTAAGGCTGTCAAGCGAAAAATGCCCAACGCATACGTATTTATTAATCGGCATTGCTTCATTTTTTTCTTGCCAGCCTGCCAAGCCCGCGTTATAAGGGGACATCAAGAGGGGATGGGCCTCTCGCGATAAAAAGGAAATTTTCTCTCATGGCTACCACCACCGCAAAGACCGAAAAGAACTATTCGGACGCGCAGGAAGCACGCCTTACGGAAGCCGCCGCCGCGACGACTAGCGGCAAGATTGATGGCGAGCTTGCTAAGGCGCTTGCAATCGAGCTTGACAAAGACGTTCGCTCGATTCGCGCTAAGGCAACCCGTATGGGCATTTATCAAGCGGCTGTCAAGGTTTCAAAGACTGGCGGCAAGGTTGAAAGTAAGGAAGATATCACGGCGGACATCGCCGCGCTTGTTGGCAAAAATATGGATGGCCTCGAAAAGGCTCCCAAGCTGGCATTGCAAAACATTCGGGCGGCTCTTTCTGCTTGACAATAGGGCCGGGGAGAAATCCCCGGCTTTTTGTTTTCCCGCAATTTTTCCTATTGACAAGCCTGCGGCGCTATGCTATAATGGGATAGGCGCCAAAAATTTGGCCAGGATGCGCCAAAATTATACCACGGACTAAAACACTTGTTAAGCGAAAAAATCGCAGCGCATACGTATTTATTTGCTTGTAGGCTTGGCGGATTCTGCTAGGGTCAATTCATGGAAACGAAAGGCAAACAAATGAAAAAGATTCTCAAAATGCCCGCCACGGAATTGTCCGGCTGGCTTGGCATGATACTTGTGCAATCAGCAACATTGCCAACTACCATTAGCGTATTACTTGGCTATAGCAATAAATTGCCGCCTTTGTCTATGGTTCTGCTAGTATGGGCAGGTCTTGCTCTTTACTTTGTTCGGGCGTTTAAGAATAAAGACGTTCTATATATGGTATCCAACGGATTCGGTTTTTTCGTTAATACTATTCTTTTGGCTCTAATTGTTTATCCTCGGGGTTAATCCCCCAAGGCTTTGTTTTGAAAGGAAAAATTATGGAAGAATTGTTTTTGACGCAAGAAACTATTGATTTTCTTGCGAAAATCGAATTGCCCGATATGCTAGAAAATTGTGGGCTGGAGGATTCGATTTTTGAGAATATCGCGGATTTGCTGGGGCTGCTATGGCAATCGTATAGCGGCAAGGTAAACGAAATCCGCTTGCACTTGCCCGATAACCCATTGCAATAAAACAATAAAATAAGCCTTTGTTTTCAAAGGCTTATTTGCGCCGCCGCGCCAAAAATTTTGCACGCTACTTCCATATTAGCACGCGCGCGCATATGCTGTCAACCCCCAGAGCGAAAAAAGTTATCCACAGATTTGCGTTTTTTGCCTGTCGATTTTATTTGACGGATTCGCGCAATCTGATATAAGGGACAGGCCAAGACGGCACGGAGACACTAAAATGGCTAAGGCTGACCACTTCCTGATTATTGACACGGAAACCACTATCAGCAATACTGTTGCTGATTTTGGCGCGATTGTCACTAATCGTAAGGGTGAAATACTTCATTCGGCTGCACTACTTGTGCGCGAATACTATCTGGACCGTGACAACAATACTTTGTTTCACGATCAATCGGCTGATCCGCTTTGGGGTCAACGTAACCTTCCCCGCCGTTATGCTGCATATGATAATATGCTTACTGATGGCCGACGCATGCTTGCTTCGGTTCCGGCAATCAATCGCTGGCTTGCCAAAGTAAACGCAAAGTATAATCCGATTGTCACCGCCTATAATTGGGCTTTCGACAAGAACAAGCTCGGCAATTCTGGCATTGATACAGATATGTTCGACCGTTCGTTCTGCCTCTGGCACGTTGCCGCTAATAAGTATGCTAAGACTAAAGCATATCGCCAGTTTGTTCTTGATACTGTCGGCTTTAATACTCCCACTAAGCACGGCAATATGTCCTATCATACTGATGCCGAAATCATGGCTCGATTTGTTCTTAATAATCCGTCACTTGACGACGAGCCGCACACGGCTTTCGAAGATGTTCGCGATTATGAATTGCCTATTCTTTCCACTATTCTTCGCAATACTAAGACTAAGGACTTGTTCGACGTTCCCGCTTACAATTGGCGCGAATATCAGGTCAAGGATTGGTTTGTTCCCAAGTAAAACGCAACTAGGGCGGGAGAAATCCCGCCCATCACTAGAAAGGATTATTTATGTTTCTTGTTCAAGTTATTGGCGGATACGATGAAGTCGAAGAAACCGATACTTACGAAAAAATTGAGGACGCCTTGCTATATGCAAGAACGCTAGTAGAGGGAGGTCGCTCGATAGTAGATGTTAAAATCTTCCAAGAATTGGATTTGAATTTTACTGTATATGTTACAGTAGAGCAAAAGTAAAACGCGATAGGCCGGGAGCAATCCCGGCCTTATTTTTTTATCCACAGGCGATTTTTCCTCTTGACAAGGCGCGCAATCCCTGTTAAGATGCCCTGCGGGCGCCAAAATTTTTGTTCACGTTTTGTTCCATGCCGCGCCTGGGCGAGAATTATTTTTTGGAATCGCAATTTTTCCTATTGACAAGCGCGCTGGATCCTGCTATAATGGATGTGGCAGCGCCGACAGCCGCCTGGCGCCGATTTTAGCAGGTTTCTACGCGTTTGTCAAGCGAAAAATTTTTCCGCATACGTATGCGCTCGACTAGGGCCGGTTTGATAAAAGATATTATGTTAAGTGAATTATCCCAATGAAATCAATGACTTAGGGTGCCGCAGTTTGATAAATGGTATTATGTTAAATGGGCGATACGTTATATCATATCATGAAAAAATCGAGCAAAATCAAAGACTTAGAAAAATCCTTTAAAATCAAAGACTTAGCTAAGTCATTGATTTTAAACGAAAAAATAAAATCCTTATTTTTCAAGGACTTAACCATTTTGGTTAAATAGCGCTTTTGCGCCAGAGTGGAAAGTCAATAAGTGCAAAAGTTACGTATGCGCGCTTGCGCCGGTTGTCAAGTGAAAAATCAACGTGCGGTGAAAATAACTTTTTTAACCTATTTGGTTAAAGCGCGCTTGCGCCAATTATAGTGGCAAATCAACGCCCTGTCAAGTGAAATTTTTGCAAGCGCTCGGAGCAGGTGCAAAAAATGCACTTGACCGCCCCTGCCTTTTCCGCTATAAAGGGTCATCGGAAACGGGGGAGCGAAACGCAGATCCGGGAACGAAAAAATAATCCTTGACACGGTGTCGCGGATTTGCTAGAAGGGATGGGTCAGGAGGGAACGGCAGATGATTGAAACGATTTCAGCAATCATAAAAAAGTTCTTGACTGGCAAGCCCAAATCGTCTAATATGATTTCATCAACAGGAGATAATGAAATGTCCAAGGAAGTTGTGAAGAACTACACCGCCGCTCAGGAAGCTGAACTCGAAGCCGCTGGCGTGATCGACAATGAACTCGCTCTGGAGTTCGCCGCTAAGTTCGGTAAGGATGTGCGCTCGATTCGTGCTAAGGCAGTCCGCCTCGGTACTTACAAGGCTAAGGACAAGGTGTCCAAGACTGGCGGCAAGGTCGAGTCGAAGGAAGCCATCGTGGCTGATATCGCTGCTCTTGTGGGCAAGAACCTCGACGGTCTTGAGAAGGCCCCGAAGCTGGTCCTTCAGACCCTGCGCACTCGTCTGAGTGCGTAAGTAACACGGGGGCGCGAGGGAGTAGATAACTTCCACACCGCCCCCGGAAGTTGCAGTACACGACCGGATTCCTCCTAGAGCCTGTTTAACACGAAACGACGAACAGAGCCTACGACGGATCGGCTAAGTACGGAATCGGCCTGCTACAGCGACAACTGTAGCAGGCTTTTTCGCGCCGGCGCTACTGCGCCAAAATTATAGTGCAAAATCAACACAAAGTCAAGAGAAATTTTCAGCAAAGCTGGGCATCTTCGTGCCAGGATTTGTCGCGCCGCAGCAAAAAGCGCCGATTTTAGTGCAAAATCAACACAAAGTCAAGTAAAATTTTAACCAAGCCTGCGAACGAAGTTCGCAAGTCTGTTGAAAATTGGTGTTGACTTCAAGTGCTAAATCGACTAATATGAGACTTCAACATAGGAGATCAACATGCGTTCTATTTCTATCCGCGATGACATTGAAAACGTGCTTCGTCAGTTTGCGATTGCTATTCCTGAGGTTTTTCTTAACTACGACATAGACAGGGTCGAACTTCAGATTGACGACTACGATCGTCCGACCGTGTTTGACATTGTTTTCGTCGAGTCTGACGAAACTGAGCTAGTAATTGGTGAAATCGTGCTTAGGGACGATTTTTCTGCTTCTTTTGAGATTTTTGAAGCAAATTAAGCTTTTCTAGACTTAAATAGACTTAAACCCGCTTGGAGGCAACTCTGGGCGGGTTTTTTGCTGTTTTTTGGCACCCTAGCAGCAAAAAGCGCCAAATTTTTTTTAATTGTAGTGGTGCCGGCGGCTAGTTTTGAGCAATTTTTCGACTCTAGTGAAATTTAGACAAAATAATAGCCCTGTTTTCGATCTTGTAAGAGTCGAAAGCAGGGCCAGCGCACTTCGTGCGCATTTTCAATGATATTTCGAGCTTTTCTAGGCAAATGGCGGCCAGCATTCGGCCTGCGGCGGGGCTAGAGTCCGACTTCGTGAAAGCTTATCCTCAACCAGAATGAAATTAAATATAAGTTGATATCGAACCCGTTAAAAGGGCAAAAAATTTTTAAGCAATGTAGCGGACGCAGTTGTAGCTTCAATCAGTAATAATGTTTGTGAACTTCGTTCACTTACTTGTTATTACGGTGCAGCTTAGCTCTCATAAATTAGATTTGAAGGTCCCGAATACGACGGGGACTGGGGCCCCCACCCCAGCCCGTCGATCGGAACTTCAATAAATAAAACATATGAAATATATAACTAACTATCTAAAACTTATAGTAGATTATATCATACTCATAGCAGAATTGCAAGCATTTTTTATACTCATTGATTAATCTTTTTCTGCCGAGGGTTCTCTAGCAACGCTGTTCCAGTGTCTAGATAGAAAAGATGCGATTGCCCTTGGAGTTCGATTAAGTACTCTAGCAATGTATTTATTACTTTTTTGTTCCGCTTGTAACTCTAGCGCTTGTAGTTTTTCTGCTTCGGTCCATGTACGATTTAGATTGTCTGGCGCAATTACAACCAGTCTAGTTCTAATCGCGGCATGTGTGCGTTCTTTAAGATAGAGAGTCATCTCTCTGCTAGTGTAGCCTTCTGTTCTTAGCTTAAGTAGTAAATCATCCTCTTCTTGTGTCCAGCGTTTAGCCATGTGTGACTGCCTTTCGTAGGGCGACTTCGTCGCCAAGCTTGGTTGCTTCAATAAAGTTTTTAAGTTGTGGTAAAGTTGGAATCTTATATTTTCTAGTGAGATTATGTTGGTCAGCATACGCTTTTAATTGCTCAGAAAACAGCAGTTTACAGTCTCTAACTGCAACTGAAATATCTTTCAAGGTGTAGTCGTGACCCGCTGCTCTAAGCCTGAGAAGAATTTGGCCCTCAGCTTCTTCATTTAAGTAATATTTAAATATGCCACGAGCTATAGCTTCTGGCATCTTGCTTTCCTTAGATTTAATAAGCCGTTTCTGCTTAGCTTTAATACCCGCTTTTGTACGCCCCGGAAACAGTTCACAAAGTTCTTCGTAGTCATCGTTGTTTAAATGTTTTTCAAGAAGTTGGGTCTCTTCCTTACTCCATTTACTAGCAAGGTTATCGAACACGGCGTAGTACTTCGTTAAAATCAATTTTGTTCTTATTGTAGTTCATGCCAATAATAGTGAGACCATCTTCAGTCTCAATTACTTCTTCATACATATCTTTTTCACGCTGTCTAGCTTCTGCATGAGCGGCTTCTGCAATCATATTATTAATGTGTGAGGCTACTAAACTATTTTCGTCTTTCATTTTAATTTTTCTCCAAATAATGCAAAAAATGTCGCATTGATACTTTTATAACACAATGCGACTCACATGTCAAGAATTATTTACCCAACCCCAAGCAAAAGGCCCCCAGCATTGCTGCCGAGGGCCTCGTGTTATTGTGTCTTATAACCAAGAGAGCTAAGTCGAGATTCAATCGCACCAGGAGTTCGTTTAATACCAAAACGTTTTTCAAGATAATAAATTACCTGTTGCATACTAAGAGGACACCTACATAGTTCTATTAGGTAGCTATCCTGTAGAACGTCCCATCTGTAAATGTTGCCTTTCTTCATAGAAGCCGCATACACCTGAGGGTTTAAGGGAATTTCACTGCAAGGATTGATTTCATTAGCGTAAACAGGTTTGCCATATAGATAATGAATTGGCTTCTCTTCACCGGCCTTGAGTAGATCTCCAATAGTCTTTTCAGGAAAAAACTTTGCCCAACGTTCTAGTGGTGCATCCTGCTCGCGAAGCTCCTCAATAAGTACTTTTTCTGTTTTACTGAACATTACGAAACTCCTTTACTGCTACTAGAATATCTTCAAAAGTGTAATCTTCATCTAGACCCGGGTCCCAGACCATTTCAAATGCAAGATCTTCATCAGTCATCGCTTCAATCTCTTCTTGGTAGCCATTCTCGTAGGCATTTTCAATAAGTTCTTTTACAATTTCATTAATCATTTGTACTTCCTAAACGGTTGAATAATTCTCAAAATCTCGGCCAGTGCCCCATAAGCTGCCTCTGGTCCGTCGGGCGAAATTGTGTTCTCTGCAATAATCGAAATCTCATGAAGTGCTAGAGTCATGGTGTGGAGTTCCTCAGCAGCTTCATCACAAATAGGACTGCCCCCACGCTCGGCGCGCAGGGTGAGGAGTTCGGCGGCTTGAGTTTCGAGTGCGTCGGCGGCTTCTTTGCGTTCTTCGTCAAGTAATTCCATTTCAATCTGGAAACCTTGGCGCGGAAAGTCGCTGCGATGTTTTTTCCGCTTCTCCACTACCCAATTATAAATGCGATCAGCTTCGATTGGCTTTTTTAACCGCTCAATCAGATCATCGCTCACGCTGTCCTCGCTTTCTCTATGGCTGACAGGAGTGCTTCGACGGCAGTTTTGCCGTGGGCCTCAACATCCAACTCCTGCCGCTTGGGGTGCCGCAAAACACAGAACAACGGCATGATCTGAAAGCCCCATTCCTCGCTTGGAAGCAACATAATCGCCGCGTCCAGATAGGCTTCGGCGTCGAGTAGGCGGGTGAAGCGGGTCTCCTTCGCTCGAAAAGCCCAACGCTTGTGTAGTTCTTCTGGTTCTGGAAACGCCGCAGCGAAAGCTGCCTCCAGCCTCTCACGTATCATTGCCGGTTCCTTTCAGGGCTTGGCTGCACAGGTCCGCAAACCGTTGGTTAGTTGCCGCTTTTTCTATCTTACCCGCTGCTTCATGCTCATTTGCATAAAACTGGAATTGATCACCGCACTTACGCAAAGCCGCCTCCAGTTCCGCAATGCGCTCGCGCTGCTGGCAGAGTAACAGTGTCGGTGTGGTTTCCAGTTTCTCTCGGTCAACAGGATGGTGAACGCTGCGAGCATTAGCCAGTATCCGCAAAGCACGCATTTGATCGTCGGATATTTCGCCCTCGCAATCCGGCACTGCAGTTTGCTCGGCCTCAACGCGCTCGCGGTCGGTGGGTGGGTGGGCAAGGTGCGTGTCTACGTCATGCACTACTTGAAACTTGACGTAACAAGCAGGACAACGCTGCTCTGGTCCAAGCACCGCAGCCTGCTCGGCCTCAATGCGGCGGGCAAGGGCGAGGATGGCGTGCAAGTACGAATCAAGCGGTATGCCGTTTTCAACGCAATACCAAATACGATTGATGATAATGTCGGGCTGAGTGCTTCCCGCCTCAGCGCACGCTGCACGGATCGTTTCTTCATTTTGCATATTAACGTCCCTTCTTTTTACGAACAAGCTTTTGTTGAATTCGAACTTCGCGAACAACTATAATAGCTTCCCGAATACTATACAAAGCCTCTTCCTCAAATACTTCATTGCGAAGTGCCTGCACTTCTTTGTGAAGTGATCTTTCTTTGCGTATTTCAGCAAAGAAACGGTCAAACTCGGGGCTAGATGCATTGGCCGAGGTAGAAGCCAACGCAAGAGCAGCAAAACCAACAAAAAATTTAATCATTTCTTTCTCCTTATGGCCCAATATACTAAAAACAAACACGATTGTCAAGTCTCATTTTTTAAATCTTGACTTGCAGCCCCAAACTTGTTATAACAGGGCAACAAAACGGAGATTGAGCATGATTAACATTAAATGGCTTACTGATGAACACGACTGTGATAGCTGCGGCTATACTTCTGCTGAAGGTGCGATTGTCACCATTGATGGTGTAGAAATTTTTGAACTAGAACCAGTAGCATATTGTTTTGGTAGTGCTGAGTATTCTAGTGAAACTGTATATAAGATGATTATTGCACATCTAGGCCACGAAGTAAGGGAGACTTTTTGATGCTTATTTTTAATATGTTTTTTCCTACGTTTCGACGTAAATACGTATGGCGCAGCAAGGATCATGATATTCCCGTAAAGCTTATTAAAGTTGCGGGAACCATGAACGGTGTGTCCTATGCTGAAGTAGAGTATGAGGGCAGGGCAACTTATGTGCCTTTGAAGGAGCTTTATGCAGTACGATGATTTAAGTCGTAAAGACCTTCATCTAGCAGAGTATAGTAATGAGAACTTCACGGGAAGTCGGTTCGAAAGGGCCGACTTTCTTGGTGCAATTTTTACAGATTGCAACTTTTCTTGTGCAGACTTCACACGAGCCTACATAACTGGTGCCAGATTTGAGAATTGTGACTTCACGTTCGCAAAGTTTTATGGGACTTATTTCTTTTCGTCTCAATTTAAGAACTGCAACTTTACCTGTGCAGAAATGAAAGACGTGCTTCTTTCAACAGTAGACTTTGTGAACTCACCTTTTACCAATGTAGAATGGCAGGGAACCACCATAAATTCTTCTCCATTAATGGTTCAGGGTATTGAGTACCCTATTACAGTACTAGATAATGGGCACATGCAGGTTGGGTGTGAATTTAATACAATAGAGTTCTTTTGGAAAGCTGATGAAAAACTTGCTGCAAGCGGTGAGGGACTTCGTGCAGCACGTTTCTGGAAGAAGAATAAGAAGTGGATATTTGATATGATATTAGCAAGAGGACTATATAATGGAGGAGAAGATTTCCGTGAGTACTTATCTAGAACGTATGAGTAATGAAGAGCTAGCCGCAAAGCTAGAAGATGATGAACTAATTACGCTGGCTATGATTAAAGAAGCTGCACGAAGACTTCGTAAAATTAAGTCTTGATTATACTCGAATAAGGCTGTATAATGGCTTTAACAGATGGAGAGAATTATGCGTACGATTAAAGTTAAAATGCACACTGGCTATCCTTCTATGGATAGCTATGAAATTGTAACTATAATGGATGATGACGATGCGGATGAACTCGCTTGGGAAATGGCTCTTTCTCACGCTGAAAGCTACGGTGTTTATCCATACCCCGACGATCTTGAAGAGGGTGAAGATGAAAGCCAGTATAGCTGGAACATTGAGGGTTCTTGGGAGTATGTAGACGATGACGTATGAACAGGAACTAGAAGCTGCGGGTCACGTACTTAAACGTGATGAAGATGGTGATGTAGATGTTTGGGTAATGAATTGGGGCTATCATAACGGCCCAGGTTGTGTAAACTGTAAGGATAGCTGGTGTCATCACTGTGAGGACACCATTAAGCCTTGCATTGGTAAGGAAGCCTACGAAGCAGAGCAAAAGGTTAATCGTTACCAGCAGTATCTGAGTCTAAAAGAGGAGTTTGAAAAATGACTGACGAATGGTTTGAGGGATACTACGATTTTAAGTCTAAGGAACATGACAATCCGTATCCTATTTTATCAGATGCTTGGTATGATTGGAACGCCGGCTGGGAATCAGCAGTTGAGGAGTCTAAATAATGAGTGCTGATGATATTGATCGCGTCGCTCTAGGCCTCTATGAGGTTCTAGGTGATCTAAACGCTAATCTAGATGAAAATGATGATTGGGATGCAGTTCTAGCTTATATGCACAGAGCATTAGAGCCTTTTGTAACACGAGAGAGGAACTTAAATTGAAACTTTGGCATATTTCACAGTCTGAAAATAATGGCTGGGACACCTATGACTCGGCAGTCGTTGCCGCAGAGACGGAAGAAGATGCACGTCATACTTACCCAAATAATTGGGGTACTAGTGATAGAAAGTGGAGCGGCACTAAGTGGTTAGCACATCTTGAGGATGGACGAGTTTTGGATTTTGGCCATAGTTGTTGGGTTACTCCAAATCAAGTTTCAGTAAAATTTCTAGCGGATGGATACCAAGGTGATTCCGGAACAGTCTGCGCGAGTTTCAACGCAGGATAACTGAAAATGGTCCTTGACAACAGGGGCCATTTTCTGTATATTGAGGGCATGACAAAGACATTCATCACATCAGATCTTCACTTCGGACACAAAAACATTCTAAAGTTCTGTGCGAAGACCCGCCCATACGCTTCCATTGACGAAATGGACGAAGCCATGATCCGAGAATGGAACACTAGCGTTGACTTCGACGATACTGTATACATTCTCGGAGACATTTCTTACCGTGAGCCTAGCCACACTGCTCGTATCTTCGACAGGCTGCAGGGCACAAAGATTCTAATATCTGGTAATCACGACGAGAAGGCTCTTAGAGATAAGTTCTTTAGGAACTGCTTCAAAGAGATTCATAACTACCTAGAAATTACCGTAGATAAGCGCAAGATCGTAATGTTTCACTATCCTATTGCAGAGTGGAATGCTATGCATAGGGGCTCACTACACTTTTATGGACACCTTCACGGTAGTACTAGTGGACTAGAAGAGTTTCGCGCAGTAGACGTTGGTTTTGACGCTACTGGATCAGTGGTAGTTCCACTAGAGTGGGCTATTGACAAGGCCCTCAAAGGAAAGATTAAAGCACACCATGGTGACTAGAAACGATCTTAAGAAGTTCATTGAAGCTAACCCTAAGCTCGTGCAGATGCGCGAGAGCGTTCGCTATCCCGGACTTTATGTAATCAAGTATAAAAAGCGCGTGTTCTACGATAACCTATGGAATGATATTCTAGAGGAATGTCGTGGGCTCGTAGTTGATGCTGACTTCAATATTGTGTCACGTCCTTTCACGAAAATCTATAACTACGGTGTAGAGAAGCGTGCTCCTCGTTTTAATTTTATTGATCGAGTAGATGTGTTTCGTAAGATCAATGGTTTCATGGCCGCTGTGACCTGGCATAATGACAATCTGCTAGTGTCCACCACTGGTAGCCTTGATAGTGACTTCGTACAGTACGTATATGATATGATCGGAAACGACATTGATGCGTATCGCTCTATTTGCCGAATGAACCCCAACCTTACCTTCATGTTTGAGTGCGTGCATCCTAGCGATCCGCATATTGTACCTGAGCGGTCAGGTATGTATCTTATTGGGTATCGTACCAAGGATTGGGATTCTAAGGTTGACCTGCGATATCTAATGGTATTCGCAGCGATATTTAGGTCACGAATTGTAGAGTGCACTTACAATGTTCCAGTATCCCAGGTACAAGAAATGGCTAAGGAGTGCAAGCACGAGGGCTTTGTGTTCTACCATGCAGATGGTCGAGCAGCTAAGATTAAGTCGCCTTACTACCTTATTAATAAATTTGTAGCGCGTAATCCTCGTACTGATAAGCTTATGCATCCTGATATTAAGAATAGCATTGACGAAGAGTACTATCCTCTTATTGATGCAATTCAGGCTAATATCGAAGCGTATACTATAATGACTGAACAACAGCGTCTAGCATGGGTTAGGGAGTTTTTTAATGCCTAAGTGTACTATTCTTATTGGTGTTCCTGCGAGTGGCAAATCGACTTGGCTCAAGGAGCAGGGTGAACTTGAACGCACTATGATTATTTCTACGGACAACATCATCGAAAACGTTGCCGAGAGGTATGATCTTAGCTATGATGATGTTTTCCAAGATCTTATTAAATTCGCGGAAAAGGTGATGTGGCGTTCTCTTGAGGACTCAGCATATTTTCAGGACAATATCATCATTGATCGTACTAATCTTAGTGTGAAGTCTCGTAAGCGGTTCATGCGTATGCTTGATGGTTATGAGTTCGAGGCAGTAGTATTTCCTACTCCAGACCCTATGGAATGGGAACGTCGACTTAACTCACGACCTGGAAAATCTATTCCGGATAACGTACTCAAGTCTATGGCTAAGAATTTTGAGATGCCCACGGAAGCTGAGGGTTTTTCTACCATTACCTATATTCGCCCTTGACTTTTACAGGTCAAGGGTTTATATTTGTTTAATAAGGAGATAGAAATGACCCCGAGTCAAGTAGCTGATAGTATTTATGATCGAGTCTGTGGTACCCCAGATGATGTAATGCTTATCATTGACCAGATGATCGAAGACTGTGATTTGAGCCAGAGTTTTTTCGATACCAATGAAATAGCAATTTTAAGCTATCTAGATGAACGAATGTTCAACTGCTATATATGTGGCTGGAATTGCGAAGCTGGTGATATGTCATACGAACAAAGCGATATGACAAATCTTGTATGTAACCAATGTGTTGATGACGGAGAGTAATATGTATTATAAAAACACTAGTGTAGATGTTTATTCCCGCTGGTATCGGGCATATATTGCTCATGCTCGTGCACAAAACCCACAATTTAAGAAAATTTGGCAATCTGTAATGGACCACCTTGAAAAAGACTTTTAATGAGTATCTATGAGGAAGGATACGAAGCCTATATTTATGGTATTCAAGAAAACCCATACTCAATCGGCTCTGATGAATGGTATGAGTGGGATGAGGGTTGGGAAGACGCAGAGCTTGATGAACTAGCGCAACGCGAATTTGATGGAGAAGAACTATGAGTAAACTTACTGAAATGCTATCGCTTGCTGCTACAGCTCACGATGGTCAATTTGATAAAGCCGGCGTACCTTATATTTTTCATATTATGTCAGTAGCTGAGTACACTCGTCAACGTTGGGGCCATGAAGACGAGGATCTCCTTTGTATTGCTATAGGGCATGACCTTATGGAGGATGCTGGTGTACTATGGCAAGATTTGGCAGACCATTTTGGTTTTCGTATTGCCAATGGCATTCTAAAATTGTCCAAATTTAAAGGGCAAACCTACGAAGAATACCAACGTAATGTCTTGAGTAGCTTTGATGCTATGCGTGTAAAGCTTTGTGACCTTCGTCACAATATGCAGAGCGATCGTATTCTTATGGACAATAAGACTGCCCAGCGTATGGACAAGTACGCTAAGTTCCGTGATTTAATTGAGGAGAAACTCGTTGAACTGGAAATTGGTTAAAGCAGTAATTAAACATGCCTTAGACCACTACGAATTTGAAGGCTGGGATATTCTAGTACAATGCTGGGATGACGAAGAAATTTGGTCTTGGATCGAGGGAGCTGCAGACGAAAAGGAAGCTATTCGTCTAGCTGCTCAAGCTCTCAAGCCTATTAACGATCATCGAATGGAGATTATGAGTGCCTAAACTAATTTATCTTGATCTAGATGAAGTTCTATTTGATCTTCATACCGCGCTAGTAAAGTTTACTGGAGTCGATTTTCCTATGGAAGATCGAAGTAAGCTATTTAAGTCTTATCTTCCAAATTTTGTTGAAAATGACGGATTTGCTCACATTCCTCCATTAAGTAACTCTGACAAACTTGTACAAAACATTCTAGCTATGGACTGCAATGTGGCCATTCTTACCTCTGGTGGATCGTTCTACCCAGAGCGAGGAGTCGTTGCCGAGCAGAAGAAGCGCTGTTTAGATCACTACTTTCCAGAACTAGAACAGGTGCCTTTCTGTATTACTAGCAGTGGTGCAACTAAAGCGCAGCTTGCTCATAAAAACGCGTTTCTTATTGATGACCATACACCTAACATCAATAAGTTCATCGAGGCCGGAGGGTACGGATTCATTTACGATGACCACGAATACAAGTCGGCACTAACAGAAGTAAGGAGTTTTATTAATGGATAATATTAAAGTACGAGACTATTTTGCAGCTAAAGCACTGCAAATTCTATTAACTAAATTTGACCCCGCTAATTATACGGTTCAGGCTATTGTTAAGGATTCTTATGCGGTAGCGGATGCTATGATCCGAGAATCTAGCAAATAAAAAATGGGTGTTGACTCCTGAGTCCGTTTCTACTATATTGATTATATCAGAAGGGGAAACGAAATGATTAAGTATACCGAGTCGATGCTGAATGAACTCCAGTCGTTGGGCACTATCACTTATGATATGGCCAATATCTTTGCTCTCAAGCATGACATTAGCATTCGTAGCGTTGTTGCTAAAGTGCGCTCAATGGATATTCCTTATGAGCCTAAGGTTTCTACCGAGAAGCCAAAAGTGACTAAGGCTTCTGGACAATCCAAGGCTGAAATCGCTAGCGAGATCGAGTCCATGCTCAACGTGACTTTCAAGGGTCTCGATAAGCTGGTTCTTGAAGACCTAGTTAAGCTGCGTAATACCGTAAAGATTGCGCTTTGAGGAATGTGGGGTCGGTTGAAAATAGTTATTGACAACCGACCCTAACTTTGGTAAAGTGACAGTCTTGAAACGGAGAGCAGATATGGCAATTATTGACTGTAAAAAGAAATTTATTGCTGCCGCTCAATTCTATGCTGAAAAACTGGGTATTCCCAGCAATGTTGTAATTGTAATTAAAACCAAGAAAAACCTTAAGGGTCAGCTGGGGTACTGTGAGCGTATTCCCATGACAAAAGATATCACTTTTCCTGCCTTCCTTATTATGCTTGAGAATAATCGTAAAGAGGAATATGATAATCCTCTTGTTGTTCTGGCACATGAGATGGTGCACGTTAAGCAGTATGTCAAAGGTGAATTAGAAGACTTTCATGGCTATTCTATGTGGAAAGGCCAGCGCTTTGAAGACTTTGCTCTTGGAAGCGAAGATTATTATTTTGCCCCTTGGGAAGTGGAAGCTTATGGCTATCAAGTGGGCTTGTATGAAACGTATTTGAGGAAGCAAAATGTCATACACTGAAGAGATCACACAAATTCTGATTGCTGAATACAGTGCTGATCCTACTCGGGCGACAGTTGATCGCCTCGCAGAGGAGCAAGGCAAAAGTGCTCGATCAATTATTGCTAAGTTATCTAGTGCTGGTGTCTATCAGGCTCCAGCCCGTGTCAGCAAGAATGGTGAGCCCATCACTCGCAAGGAAGACCTTGTGAAAGAGATAGGTGATTGGTTTGGTCTAGAGATTCCCAGTCTTGCAAAGGCTGGTAAGTTAGACCTGCTTAATCTGCACAAGGCTCTATCAAACGTAGACTTTATTCGTGCTCATCTAGTTGATTTGGAAGACCAATGACATTTTATCAGGCACGTTATCATGACGGTACAGTAGGCAAACTTCGTGACACTCGTGACGAAGCTCAGCGTGATCTAGCAAAAGCTGGGTATGAAATCTGTGGTCTTCGTGAAGAGCAGGGCCTTCTCTATGACCCAAATAGGAATATTTGCGTCGCAATTATAAAAGTTTAAGTGGACGCTTAGCTCAGTTGGTAGAGCAACGGGCTTTTAATCCGTGTGTCCTGGGTTCGAACCCCAGAGCGTTCACCAAAAATAAATCTTGACAGACTGGTTTATTTTTGATATAAAAGATATTCAAGAAAAGGAAGAGCCAATGTTGTTCGTAGTAGCAAAGATGAATTTTTTTGATAACGAACTAGTTCAAGAACTGTTTAATTTTGAAGGAAGCCTTTATGAGGCTTATCTTCGTCACTGTATTTGGGATTTTACTATAGATCCGGAAGATCTAGCAGAACTCAATTCTATTGAGGATATCAAGCAGTTTTATTTCAATGGCGACATGATGATTAACATTTTAGAAATGCCCGGTTAGCTCAGTGGTAGAGCGTCGTTCTTACACAGCGAGGGTCGGCGGTTCAATCCCGTCACCGGGTACCAGATATACGGGGGTTGCTCGGGGCAAGCATGAATCCTTTGCAAGGAATCTGAGGTGGGTTCGAGTCCCACAACCTCCACCAGAATATGCTCCAGTAGGCCAATTGGAAGAGTCGTCCGGTTTAGGTCCGGAATGTTGGGGGTTCGAGTCCCTCCTGGAGCACCAGTGCCGCAGTAACCCGCTCCGCTACGAACGGAGACTAAGGTAACTGGATTGCAAATGCAGGTTCGAATCCTGTCTGCGGCTCCACTTATTAAATTAATACACTCTAGTCCCTGGGCTGCGTCAACAGACTTCAGGAAACGAAAAGACTAACATCGCTATCTTATGTTGACGCATAAGAGACATTACACTAGGGTTGGAAGCCCGGGGGATCTGGCTTAGCGAGACCAGCTTGGCGTGTGCCATGTCGTATAAGAAGTTCTGAGTGTATTATTTTAATCAGTGGTATTTGGCGAATACACTACTTTCTAAATTATAGACTATTACACTAGGCTCGTACTGCAGTCGAAGCACTGGTTGACGTTTAAATAGAATATTAGTGTATTCTCCTAATAATACTATTAATGCCTCTCTGGCGTAACTGGTGTGCGCGCTGGTCTGAAGAATCAGAGGACGGGATTCGATTTCTCGGGGAGGCACCACAATATAATGGACGAGTAGCACAATTGGCAGTTGCGACGGGCTCTTAATCCGTAGGTTGTGGGATCGTGGCCCACCTCGTTCACCAGAGTTTAAGCTAAGTGATATCGTAGTAAGTCAATGAAAGATATCATTATGGGGCAGGAGTCGTGATATTGACTTGAACAACACAATGCCCTGCTTAATATAGTATACATAGCCCGATCGTCTAGTGGCTAAGACACTGCGTTCTCAGCGCAGGAAAGCGGGATCGAAACCCGTTCGGGCTACCATTTACCGATCAAGGGGAACTTATAGAGCTACTATTATATGTCATTAGGATACAAGTTCATTCCGTTGTGACAGGAACGTAATAGGGCCGCGTGGGCAGGGAGGAAACTCCGGATCGTCCCACACTGGGTG
>Ga0209084_1000348_pt1 | contig 43350 bp, 55 predicted proteins | sample C_130820_MF_Meta_FD_187309 | JGI IMG/M metagenome (GOLD analysis project Ga0209084, IMG submission 187309) | Freshwater microbial communities from Lake Croche, Canada to study carbon cycling - C_130820_MF_MetaG (SPAdes) (version 2) | ecosystem: Environmental > Aquatic > Freshwater > Lake... | reverse complement strand
GTGCTGCTACTTCTGCGTCACCCATACGAGCACCACCTGTGCCACGAGTTTGAGTCTCGTTTGCTGGTGATTCTCCTACTGGTCTAGTAGTGCGCTGGAAACCACCATCTTGTAGTTCTTCAAGAATGGTAGAAGGTGACATGTCAACGACAAATCCAGCCTTCCTAGTGTCTACACTGTAGGCTTCGTCAAAACGACTTGGCATTATAGTTCTCCGTATGTTTTAAAGCCCTCAACAGGAGGAGCGTCTGTTGCTGGAGCGTACTCCAACTTAATAATGTCTTTTAGGACAACGGCTTCCTTAACGCCACGAGCAGTGTTGCGCTCCATGCCTTTAAGTGTTTCCCCGCCGAGGCCAGTGCCAGTAGTAGTGGTCGGGTCAATAGTTCCACGGAATAATTCCATGTTTACTGTTGGGAATGCTGAACGTGATTCCATTATGTCCACCTTGGGTCTGTCATGGTGCAATTACCGCAACAGCATGGTTCTGATGTTTCGCCTTTAATTGCTTTGGCGTCGTTTGCTTTTGCACGAGCAACTCGGTTTGGAAGTGGTGTACCTGCTTGATTAGCAGATTCAAGTCCCATTGTAAGTCCGTGCCCTGTAGGAATTGTCATTCCGTTATCCTTCGTTAGTTTCGTATTGGTGTTGGATAGAAACGGCTATGCCGAGTTTGTCGGTCAGACGACCACAGACAAGACATTGAATCTCATCTGCGGTCGCCTGCACGTCACGACTATTGCATACTGCGCAAGCACGTGGCCACGACATAACCGTATCTACCTAACTATTGACTAGGCTACGTTAGCGCCAGAGCCGGTTTCACCGAGGTCAATCGCTGGGTCGTAAGTAGTTCCAGTTCCAACAGTTGTTGAAAGGTCTCCACCTAGAAGCGATGCTGACTCGATGCGAATGATTGAAGCCTGACGGAAGATTCCGTAAGCACCCAACCAGTACCAACCAAGTGGTACAAAACGACGGAGACGGTCAGTGATTGGTCCTGGTACAACGTGTGGGAAGGCACCATTGCCATCTAGCGTTGAGTACGTCTTAGCAAGAGCCTGACGACCAAGAATCATTGTTCCGTAAACGTTTGTGCTTGAAGCACCAGTACCCTGGAATACAGGAGCACGAGGTGTTTCAATCCAACGTACACCTTCGTAAGCACCAAGTTCACCAGTCCAGATTTCTCCAGGCTGAGCGTATACGTGTGGTGCACGCCAACCCTGTACGTTGCTGCCAGAGATAGATTCTCCCTGAAGGTCAGCCACGAGGTCTGGGTGGATGTATCCGACGTACATTCCGCCGAATGTTGGAACGTTCTGTGAACGGAGACGGGCACGAGCAACACGGATGTCAAGTGATGACAGTGTTGAACTTGCTGTTACTCCAGCACGTGTTGTGATTGCAGACTGTAGAGTTGTTGCTCCGAGTCCCGATGCGTACTGTACGTTTGTTCCAACGTCAAGTGCTGCACGAGCAATAGTGTCAATTGAAACACCAGCGTTGTATCCAACTACGTTGGCTACGATTGGGTCAATGTCTACGTATGATGTACCACGCAACTTGGCAGTTGTGAGAACAGCGTTACCGTATTCAGCAAGAGTCAGGGTAACCTGGCTGTCTGAAAGAGCAACTGTCTCAACATCTGTTGTCTCAGTAAGAGCAGATGACTTGATTGGTAGGTCGTTAACAATTGTAAATGCAACTGAAGCACCTGGCATACTCTGGTGAGTAGGCTGGATATCTGCTGCTGCGTCAAAGTACAACTCAGGACGTAGGGCGAAATACGCCATACGGTCATAAGCGGCCTTTGAAAAGTCTAGGGCACTGGCCCCTGTAAATGCGTCAGCCATTTTGGTTGACTCCTTTTCTTAGTAGGTTAAAAGTTTTTAGGCTTAGAACGCACCACGGGAGGAATAGATACCCAGTTTTTTACCTGAGTCTCCTTCAACGACTTTCATGACTTCATCGGGAGTAGTGGCTGCTGCAAGTGCTTCAAGGTACATTTGCTGGGGGTCTGGCATTGCGCCTGTAGTCCCAATAGTCGCACCCTGCGCTCTGCGTAAAGCCGCAAGTTCCGAGTCATCCGTTGACGGCTCTTCTGGAGCCTGGAGAATGCCATATTCCATCGCTGCTTTGTGGATTGCTTCTTGCGAAGATTCTCCATCGTAAGCCTTGCGGAATAGTTGACCTAATCCTGAATCTGGAATGCCAGCCTTTGAAAACTGAACTTCACGCTTCTGCGTTTCTAGTTCTGCCTTAAGACTGTCTAATTCCTTACGAGCCTTTTCTGCTTCACGTAACTGCTTCCGAATATTCGGGTCTAGCGGTTGACGCTCTTCAGTTTCAACTTCGTAATCTAATTCGTCATCGTATGCCATGTAGTCGCTCCTTGCGGTACGCACTTTACCAGAGGTTAATAAAGCGGATAATTTTCAGCACTATTGTACGCACTTTGGTCATGCCCTCCAAAGCGGGTTTAGATAGTTAGCGCACCTACGGCCACATAGGGCCAACCATCTATGAATATTGTATCACTCAAATGATGAATGTTACGACTTAGCCGAACCTATTCCTGTAACTCCACGGCCATTTTCAGCGTACCCTCCACCCTTTGAGAATTGTTGGGTGGCTGATTGCTCGGCTCTTGCTACTTGGGTTTGCTCGGCTATTTGATTAGTACCGCCATAGCCTGCCACCTGTGAACCAATAAGTTGGTCTGTAGTCACAGTCTGACGGCCTGAACCTGGGGCTGCGGCTGTCAATTGAACGTCACGAGAGGCACCTAGAAGGGCGTTTTGGGCACCTGCCATGCTCATAGTACCGTAGGCTGACCCTGCTCCTAGGTTGACCCTATCGGCCAATTCACGGGCACCAGACTCACTCATACCCCTTAGACCAACGTTCTGAGAGTAACCAGCAAGTGTGGCTGCAGCCGTGGCTTGTTCAATCTTGGTTAGGCTGTTCTTAGGGTCAAGGTAATAGTGGGCAAGGTCACTGGTGTTAACGCCAAATTTGGCCAACTGTGCTCGAGTTGCTGGGTCAGCGTTCATAGCGGCTGTGTAACCTTTAGTCACACGCTCATTAAACTCAGCAGCAGAAACATCGTTTTGTACAAGGGCAGCAATCTGTTTGTTGTCAAGTTTAGGTATGCCGTACTGCTGTGCTGTGCCATGAATAGAAGAAACATAGTTCATGTAGTCTTGCTCTGTCATGTGCTGTGCTAGACCCATTTTTGTATTACGTTCTGTAAGACCAGGGAAAGCGGCTTGGTAAGCGGCAGTACCACGAACGTAGTCTAAAAGAATCTTGCTGTTTACTTGTTGACTAGATGCTCCAAAGACCATGTTCTTTACAGTGCCAATAATGCTTTCGTCTGCATTGAACGCCTGAAGTTGCTGATTGTAAGCAGCCATAGCAGCAGCGTCGTTCTTGTTGGCAGGTGGTTCTGGCTTCTTAGGTGCCATACCCCATGAGTCTAGGGTATTTAGAACTGTGTCATAAGCAGATACCTGGGCTGAAGCCTTTGCGTTTACTTCGGCTGCGGCTTGTGCAGATACACCACCGGAAGAACTAGGAGTTCCTGTAGTCTTTGGTGGAACAAACGCACCAATAACGTTAGGTGCTCCTGCTGTTCCTGGAGAAGAGGCAACTGCCCAAACACCACCTGCTCTTGTAATACCAGTTGCAAGACGACCCCAACCATCGCTTGTACTGGTTGAATCCTTTTTAATACCAAAATATGCTTTAAAAGCATTAATAATTTGGCCTGAATTTCTACCTGCTACTTTACCGGCCGATGCTTCAATAGCAGTTTGAAGTTTACTTGCGCTAATTGTTGACCCACTGTAAACACCTGCTTTAAGTTTTGGGTTAATGTCAGCAAGGAATGCTGCTATGTATTGCTTTGGGATTCCATACATTTGAAGAGACGTTGCATCCATTTGACCAACAGTTACAAGTCCAGTTGCACCAGCACTTAACCCTGCTTGCGTTACACTTGCAACAATTTGGTCAATTGTTGACTGGTCTACTAAAACCTTTGGCTTGGCAGGGGTTACCGGGGTATTCTTTTTTGCAGTTTTCATCGTTGTGCTCCTTGTATTCCTTCTGGCGCTCCTTGTGCGGGTGGCCTCATAAATCCTTCGTTAAGTGCTGAAGTTACTTTTTGTGCTGCTTCGTGTGCAGCAGGTGTGTATTCCCAACCAAATGAACGCTCGTTCATAAGGTGTTCTTTCCACTTGTGGAGTGGCATAGGTGCTGGTCGCCCTGTTGCTTCATCGACATGTCCGTGAAGTGCTGCAGCAGATTTAGGGTCACCAACAAAATCAGGTTCAAAGTTTTGTCCAAGAACCTGCTTGCCCACTTGACGGTACGGTTCAATAAGCGCACGTGTAGGCATTCCTTGTTCTATTTGTTTGGCAAGCGTAGGGTATAAACCCATTGCCTGTTGCTTCATGTACTCTTCAAAAGCGTTTAACTTTGCAGGTGTAAGTTCTTTGGCAAGAACTTTAATAACATCCTTGGTAATCGGAACCATGTAACGGTTGGCAATGTCTTCCATCGCTTTTGCCGTAGGCACTGGTTCTTTCTTAGCCGCAGTTGCTTTTGCTGGTGCTGCTTTGGTTGGGGTTGCTTTTTCTTCTGGCATGTTATTCCTTATCTTGCAGGTACGAATACGGTAGGCATCTTCAAAAGACACGAAGTAATGTAGTACGACGCTAATGAAAATTCTTTTAATTTGGAAACAGCAAGAAGTGTTTCGTACAATCTGTTTTGCATCTCAGAAGCAGCAGAAGGGTTAACCTTGTACTCTGCATTAATTTGTGATGCACTAGCATCGTAAATTTTGTTTAAAGCAACAAATTGCATGTACTGCTCAGGAGGAATAATAATTTTCCCACCTTTACCATTTAATGGGCCAAGAACTTCAGGGTCTTGCAACATCTTGTTCATTTCGTCGTAGACCTTAAGAGCGTTGCTGTTTTTTTCTTCACCCTTAAAAGAAGCGTACCAACTAGGGTTTAATTTACCGTAACCTTTAGCCATGTCGCCCATTACTTTGATTCCTTCGCCGTTAAGCGTTTTGCCATCGTACGAATACATTGGGTTCTGAAGCATGTAGAAACGTGCGTCGTTGTAGTACCAATCGTTACCAGTTGTAATGTCACGTTGAACAATCATCTCATCTGGAGTCATACGTGCACGAAGACCAAGGCGCATTTCCAACGAAGCGGCATGTGCGTCTTGTGGTGAAGTGCGGTCAGGAATCATTGCTGATGCATACTTGTACTTGTTGACAAAGCCCATGTTCTGTTCAACAAAATCAAACGTAAATTTTGTTTCGTCAAAGTGACCGTAAGGACTTGATGTGTGAGCCGTAAGGTCGTAGATGTTGTTCGGGTGTCTCTTGTTGTATTCGTCCATGGCTTCGTAGGCCGTGTACTTAGGTGTGCCGTCCTTATTCTTTTCAGCCATAATCTTGTCTAGGTCTCCAAGGCCAGAGTATGTGGCGTTAAGAGAAAGGGCAAGAGGACTAAAGAAGTTAAGGATAGTCTTTGTGGCAATCATCATCACTGCCTTAGAGTGAGCCTCTTCTAAGAACTTGGCCTGTGCAGCATTGTCAGCAGTCCAGTTAGCAAATAATGTGTTAGACACACTCTTAATAAGGTGCTCTCTTGTACCCTTATCGTAACTATTCCACTTGTCACTTCTGCTTAGGTAAGACTCAACTTCGTCTCTAAACTTCTTGTGCATCTGCTCGGACAAGTCAGTAATAATTTGATTTTCAACTGAGGCAACAGTACCGTTGTGGTTTTTAAAGACCACGTCGTCCATAATTTGTAGCATGCCGTTTAGTGTTGAAGAAGGCAAAAGGTTCTGCTGCATTGTAGAGTTGTTGGCGTACTCACCAATAATGTTCTTAACAATGTTGTTAGCCCATTCTTCGTGTGGGAACTTTAGGTCCTTAAGAAGTTTGAGCGGCGTTGTAACGTAAGGTCCAAATGCAGGACGAACAATTGTTCCTAGGGTTCCCATGATTCCACCCATGTCACCCGTAGGCACCATTGAGTTAACTGAACCTGGGCCACCTGTAAGGTTAAAGTCAAGACCAAACATTCCACCTAACCACTGTGTGCCTGGGATAACCATCTTTGGTGATGTTCCTGCTTGGTTTTGAATTGCTACGTAGTTAGTAACACCAAGAGACATCTTTAGATATTTTTCAAATGCCCCCATGTCTACGGCACCCATACGGAATGCACGTCGCCATGCCTGGTTTTGAGCAAAATAAAACGGAGCAGCAACACGCATGTTGGCTTCAAAGAATGTCTTGTCTTTAGGGTTGTGAACAAAACGAATCATTCGTTGAATAGCCTGGTTCTCTGCCCATACCTCTGCGTTGTCAACGTTTAGTTGACGAGCCTTAATCAACTCACGAGCAAGTTCCATTTGGTTGTGGTACTCAAGAGCAAACAACGGGTCACGTACCATCCAGTTAACAATTGGTCCAAGAACCTTTTCGTGACCTACTTCAGAAAGACGACGTACAAAGTTCTTGTACGAAGCAGCAGTTGTCCAATTGGCGGCATTAACTTCTCGGCCAGGTATGTCCTTTGGTGCGTAAAGTTTTTTATCACCTAAGATGGCGTTCATTTCTTTTTCAGTAGGTATCTGGTTGTGGATAATCATGTCAAGCAGGTCAGTGTGAAGTCGCCACTTGTTACTGCTGGTTCCAGTTACGGTGTTAAGTACGTTGGTTGCCGTACGAGTAGCAAAGTCTTTTAACGCTGCTTCTTTGAATGCCATTTCATAGGTGATACCTTCTGCTTCACGTCCAGGCACCAAAGCGTCAGGGCCTTTGTCTTTAATAGCCTCACGCATGTCCAAGGACCATGCAGATAACTTAGGGTCAGAGATAACTAATTCAGATGCACGGTACCTAGAAAGTTCTGCAGGCTTCATCTGAAGAACGTCTTTGTAAACTTCTTCAGACAGTCGCACTCGAGTTTCGTTGAACCATTCAAGTGAACCCTTTTTAACACCAAACATTCCAGAAATAGTTGGTTCTTCTATGAGTTCCCTAAGTCTCTTGCTAGCAGCAAACGAAAGTTTGTCATCAACAAGTCTTACCATCTGCTGAACCATTGACCTTGCGTAACCGTGGTCGTGAAGGTTGTTGTATGTGTGGTGGTCACCTACAGATGCTTTTGTCTTAACCAAACGATTAGCAGCGTCAACACGGTAAACGTCTGTAATTTCACCTTGCAAACCAGAAAACGGGTCGGTTATTGAAACGTCGTTCTGTGCGTGAACACCAAGTGGAAGGTGACCAGAGTGACGCATAATAACGCCAGCAGTGTCTTCTACAAGGCGACCCAATTTCTCTGAGTCCCAACCCTTAATCATGCTCTTTTCAATACCAGTAAGAACACCAGCAGTAACGTTACGAATAAGAATACGGTTGTGACTTAACAAAGTTGTTGCTGATTTGCTAGCACCCTTGTAGTCTTGGTGGAAAACATTTTTGGCAAGGTCAGCAGTAATTGATTTTAAATCACCCTGTTGCTTTAGCCTTCCCATAAGAACAGCAGTTTGATTTTCGTGACGAACAATAGAAGCAGCAAGGCGAGCATCAAACAAGTTAAAGCCACCAACACGTAATGCGTTTAGCGTTGCTTCAGAAACACCAACGTGCATTGCCCATCGTCCTGAAAGAAGAGCAAGTGGAACGAACACAAGGCTAAGGCTTCGGTTCATTCCATCAACGATAACTTGCCAGTTAGTTCTAAGGCCAGAGCGTGTTCCTCGTTGAGCAGTAATCTCTTTTACAAATTGGGCTTGAATCTTTTCTTCGTTTGCATCGTACTTAATACCAGCACGAGAAACAGCCCATTCTTCTGGTGTCAATTTTGATTCGCCAATTTTGTTCAAACGCTTTATGCTGAACAATCTCTTAACGTCGCTACCCATACCTGGGTCACGAAGCATAAGAACATTAAACGACATCATTTGGTCGTGAGCAGCGTTTAGTACACCTCTAAAATAATCTACGTTTTGTCTAGTAGAAGTGTTGCCTGCTTTGGTAAGGTCTTTAGCAACAGGTTCGTTAGCATTGACATAACTGTCGTCAAGGAACCGTGTCTCTTCCTTAACTTTAAGGTCAGCGCTCTTTTGTATCTCAGCAACTTTTTTGTAGGCAGCAGCAAACTTTTCGTGAGGCTTGCCTGGGCCTTCCATGATTTCTTTAATTGCGTCTGTTACTTGCTTTCGTCCTGCAGTAAGACCAGAAACGTGAGCAGCGTTAGTGTCTCTGTTAAGACGCATTTCGTGAATAGGGTCATGCCATTTGTTGGTGTGACTAACTTCAAGACCTTTGTCCAAAGCAAGGGCACGGACGGTGTCTTCAGACAGATTGATGTCGTGAAGGTTGCCAATTTGGTTGGTCATACGAATGATGGTTTCGTTAATAAAAGTACTTAGGTTGTTAAGGTCACGTACTTGTGGAATCTTCATGTCAGACAACTGTGAGTCAACAATGGCAGCGTGAGAATTAATACCTTTGATGTCTTCCATGTCTTCAATGTTTCCAATGTCACTTGCGCCGTTGGCACCATAGTGAGCCTTAACTGAACCACCGTCAAAACCCAACATGCGGTAAATCTCTTCTTGAATGCTGCCTTCAAGGTCTTTAGCAACTAGGTCGTACTCTGCACGGTTGAGTCCAGATACAGCACGACGCATAACCATGTGGTAAACAACTTCACGGTATGCTTGAGAAAACGCTTCGGTTCCTCCGTCAGCCAATGCCTGAGTCAAGTAGTCAGTCATTGCGTTAACAACTTCTCTTGGCATCATTGCACCAATAGCAAGTTGCCTAATTGCTGGAATAGACTCGTTAGCATCTTCCATAATAATTCGGTCGGTTTCAAATCCCTTAAGCACACTTGAGTAGTACATAGGTTTTCCGGCCAATTGCTTTGCAACCCAAAGACGGAATGAAGAACGAGCACGAAGACCTGCGTCGACAACACCTACCCAAATAGGGTCGTCAACTTTAACGTCTGGACCGTCTTTAGACCATTTAGTATTCTTCCATCGGTTGATAATAGAAATGTCAGCAGAGAGAAGTGATTGCTTGCTAAGAATGCTGTCAGCAGCAGTTTGTCTCATCCATGAGTACATGCCCATTGAAGGTGCATGTACAAGAGCAAGACCTTGACCATCAGCCAAAGGAGCAAGAATGTTTAGAACTTCTTCTTCTGTCTTAGCGTCTCCCAATTGTTTTAAGACGTAAGGAGAGAAAGTGTTACTTTGCTTTCCAGCCTTAAACATAGTTCCAATCTCACCACTGTTGTGAGTAGCCATAAATGTAAGAGCACGACGAACGTATGGTCGTACTGCTAATTGACGAAGCGTGTCACCACTAGTAACACCAAGGCCCTTAAAATATACAGATAGGTTTCCAAGCGTTTGTGAGCCGCCACCCTTTTCAATTAGTTTACCTAGTTTGGTTTGTCGCTCTACAGCAAGTTCAGCAGTGTGGCTAAACTCGTCCAACCTTCTAGCAAGACGTGGCGCAAGACCTACGGTACGTGCTGAAGAAATCTTTGTACCTAAAGCACCAACAGGGTCGGTACCAATAAACTTTGCCCAAAGGTCAACAATGCCTGAAGAGGCAGAAAAGAAAACACCTTGGTCTTGTTTGCCAGCAAAGAACTCCATTGTTGCCCTACCAAGGTCAACTGGTTTACCGTTAGCATCGTGTACGCCAAGGTCACCAGTTTGTTGCCACAATTTAGCATCACTGTGCTTTGCTTGCGCTTGTACTAACTGGTACAAAGCATTGGCTCTAGCACCACCAGTCATTTTTGTAAATCCTTTAGCACCACGGTACATGTAACCAAGAGGATTGCCGTGTTCGCTAAGTTTTTGCATGATTGTAAAAACTTTGCTTGCTTGTGTTGCTTGTGCCGCATTAGCCGCTTCAATTTCTTTTGTAGCGTTAGCAGCAGTAGTAGCCATGTCAAAGCCTGCAGCACCAGTTTCAGTTGCCATTGCTGCTTCTTCTGCAGCAGTAGCAGCCGCTTCAGCAGCAGCAGTAGCGTCAAATCCGGCAACTGCAGCAGAACCAGCACCTGCAGTTGCACCTATAAGTGCAAGACTTGGTCCAATGTTACCCAAGGCATACATAATACCTTTTTGCTTAACCATACTTTCGTAGTAAGCCAAAACGTGTGCAGTCATTTGATAAGCGTTTTTGTCGCTCCATGGGTTAAAGTTTTGACCAAGGTTAAGAAGTGTTTTGCCAAGGTCTTCATAACCTGCTACACCACCAAAACCATTTAATTCCATAATGCTTTTACCAGCACGCTCTACAAGACCACCAATGCCCTTGGCAAGACCACCGGCTGCACTAACAAAAGATTTACCGTAAACAGAACCTTCGTGTGTAAAGAAACCACCAAGACCGTATTTGTGTACACCGTTTGTAATGTAGTTATGAAAGTTGTCCCAAGTGTGGGTACCAAGGTTAACAATTTCAGGACCAACGTTTTTCCAGTTCTTGAGTGTAGTTAAACCACTCCAACCCGCTTTAGCCGCATTCCAAATCTGACCAGTGGCTCCAGTTGGGTTTTGTCCTGTATACCATGTAGAATTAAATTTGTCATACAAGGCCATAAACTTAAGAGCGTTTGTTGCGTCTTGAATATGAACACCTTGCATAGGTCCAGTATTCTTAACAAGGTCCATTATCATCCCAGGGTTTTTAAACGCACTTGGGTAGTTGTTGTAAATAGATTGAAGAGCGTAGTGCTGATTCTGGTTTAAAGAATTGTAGGAATTAGTTGTTATTGCTTTTTGGTAAGCGTTCTGTTGTTCATTGTATGTTTGCTGTGCTTGACCTCCACCAGGAATACCTCGACCTACTTTTATAGGTGCAGGTGCAACTGGTTGTTGTGGTACCGGTACTTGGCCTTGTGGGTTCTGGTTTCCGTCAGCCATTACATACCAAACAAGCGAGCGTGAGCAGCAAGGTCAAATGTTCCAGCAGTAGCGTTAGGGTCGTTAGACATGTGACGCAATGCTTCAGAAAGAATACCTCTTGGCTGTGGTGCAATGGCTTCAGGTCCAGGTCCAGGGCCAGAAGTGATACCCGCTTGAATTGGTTCAGTTGGTCGCTCTGTCGGGTGAAGGAATGGCAGCGAACCTGGCATTGGGCCAGCAGTTTGTTGTGCAGGAGCGGCACCTTGAGCAACAGGTGACTGTGCCATTGGTATTGCTGATTGTGCGTTCATCTGTTCTGTTGCCTTACCGTACTCTTGATTGGGTACAGTAGTTTTAGGAACATTCAAATCTGTACGGTTGCTGTAAGCAGTACCGGGTGTTCCTTGGCGTGAACCGCCTTTACCTGAACGTGGCATTTATTATGCTCCTTGTCCGCCGAGACTCGCCAATAGTTGACGAACATCGGGTTGTCCTTGAGGTGCCTGTTGAGCGCCAGGCTGAATTGGGTTTTCTGCTGATACACCAAGACCTGGTTGCATTTCTGGAGCAGCACCTTGTGGTGCCTGTTCTGGCCCACCCATTCCTGGCATACCTTGAGGCATACCCTGGGGCATACCCTGGGGCATACCACCTTGCTGTTGCTGCATTGCGTCTGCCTTGGTTGCTTGTTCCTGTTGCATCTCTTCATGAATTTTAGCAACTGCATCTTCAAGTGTAACGTGACGCTGTGCTTTCATTTTTGCAATACGAGCAATAATGCTTGGGTCAAGTGAACCAGCAGAAGCCTGCTGCTCAAGACCTGTTAGCAGCGCCTTGCGTAGACCTTCCATCTCAACACGGTCTGCTTCCAACTGTGGGTCTTCAATTGCTGGGTCCATGATACGGGCTGTCTCGTTAGACATGATTCCCATACCAACACGCTGACCAAGTGAAACCACAAGACTGTTAATGTCAGAACCAGGCATTGGGTATTTAACGTATGAAAGATTTGTTTCAAACGCTTCATTAGGTGTGTAATCGTCGTGAACAACTTTGCCGTCTCCACCCATAAAGAACATACTTGGCTTGTTGCCGTAGTACGACTTCATAATTTGAACTGCACGCATGTTCTCTAACTCCATTGAGTTAGCAAAGATTTCCTGGTATTCCTGGAGTGGCATGTCAACTGCACTAGACAGAACAGAAGCACCACGTCGAGCGGTACGGATGTTAGAACCTGACTCGCCTCCAAATTCGGCAGGAATACCAGCCGTAAGGCGTTGTGCTCGCTCAAGGCGGTCAAGCGCCATCGGTGCATCTTGGGTCTGCTGTGGATGGACAATTTGAATCTGTCCTTTGTCCAAGATACCTCGGATACCCATTTTACCGTCAGCCTCTTGAACAATACGTGGGCTTGTCGGAGAATTTGCAGGAGATACAACCCATTCGTCAGGAAACACGTTGCGGAACACTGCAATAGTGTTAAGTGCGTCTAACTTGGCTTCACGTTGGTACATACCAAGCATTTGGTCAAACTGACCTTGCAAGCGGTCAAGAGTAATACGTCCAGCAATAACTACTGGGCAAATTTCTGAACGGTTAGGAATACGTTCAAGAATTATGTGTGTTGCTACACCCTTTCCTGTCTCCTGTGAAAAGCCTTGGTTCTTTTGCTTTTCAGCACCAACGGCTACAAGAACTGTTTCGCTGGCATCAAGGTATTCAAGGATTTCAAACATGTCAGTGTCATGCTTGTCACCCTTGTAAAGAACAGAAGTTTGTTGTGGATAGTGTTCTTTCATCCAACCCAAAGGACGACGGTCAGCAAAGATACAGTCAACTGGTTCCATGTTGTCCGGGTCAATCATTGGAGCAGGATATGTAGCAAGAGGGTTGCGTACACGCCAGTGTGGAATACGTCGTCTGTCTTGTGGGTCAAGTGATACAGGAGAAAGAGATACAGCAGACATACCGTAAGCAGTAAGGTGACGGCTGCGACGACGTAATTTAACAGCCATCTTGTTCATGTCCCACCAACCAAGGTTAGCAAGACGACGGTCACGGGCTTTGTTTTCAGAAGCCTGGATACCTGGTCGAAGTGAAGGGTATTGAATGTCAGGAAGCATTGAAGCAACTCGCATAGCAAAAGAGTCAATACCTTGAGCAATAAGGTTTGGGATTGCAGGCTTCTCTGCTTCGTCTAGTTCTGGTAGTGGAACAATAACGTCACCGTTGTAGTGGTCACGTACTTCTTGCATGCGTCGAAACGTACCGCTACGTTGTGTGCGACGCTCCTGATACATTTGAACAATCTGCCCGGAGGCTTTGTCGTTGTCAGGAGAAAGGGGCATCTAAAACCTCAAGTTAGTTAGTTGGGTATTCTTTACCCATTTTGGTCGCCATGCTTGTACGGACCTAGTCTGAGGCATGTAAAGATTAGGAAGGTTCCATTCAAAGAACCATTCCGCCATTACACAGTCATCCGTACGTCCGTGAGGGTATCTGGTAACTTCGTCAATCAACTTCATTGACCGAACTTTACCTTCGCCCTTACCCATCAATCTTACACGACCAAACTTCCAATGTTGAGAAATCGTCGTAACTCCGTAGTCGGCATCAGATTTATTGCTAGTAGTGTTATGGGGAATAATTTCCACCCCACGTAATTGTCGCCAACGTTTAAAGTGGTCATATTGCAACATAAATCGCTGGGCTGCGTTTTGTTCCACAATCCACACCTGAATAGGAAACCCAATAGAAATAGATAATCTTTGCCAATCTTCCATAACCCCAGTGAATTCACCTTCGTTGTAGTTGTACTCTAAGAATTGCGGGGCTTCCATTTTACTACGTATGAGGTCAAGGAGGAACCTCTGTTCAGACTCCTTGTGGTATAGCCAACACTGGATTGACCAGTAATTTGTTGGACTAGGGTCTGCGGTTGCAACCACGATACAATCTGATGCAGAGATACCTGGCGGTATTTCCCAACGGTCACGTTCATTGTCAATACACCCGGGACTGCCCCCGTGCCCGTAGACCCATTCATTCCTGACAAGGACTTCATCTAGCGCCAGGTCTTCCTGCTGGTATACAACAGCAAAGCGTTCTCCTCGGTTGGACATAAGGTTAGAAATGTCTCGCCATCCGAGACGGCGTGGGTCCAAAAGACAACCTTCGGGGTAAGCAAGAGCCGAACGCTTGTGATTATCTGAATTACATTTTTCTTCATAGTGTGCCCTGTACTTTAGGTGTTTGTACTTTTTGTCACGTCGAAGCAGTGTCGCTTCTTCCTCAGTCATCTCATCAATGATTTCTTCTGCTTCTTCGTCTAATGGCTGCACCATGTCAAGAGCAAAACGATACAAATCGTCGGGAGCCAAACGCTGGCCAATAAGAGCAAGCATTCCTGCGGGCTCCAATCGTGTTTCAGCCACGTCTTGATACCAGTCTTCCATTGCCTCACGTTGTTCAGCACTTCGCACCTTTCTAGGGTCTACGAGGTCGTCCCAAAAACAACCATCAAAACGACCACCAATAAAACCAGAGTCCATACCGTAAGCACTTAGTGTTGGTTCCTTTTCTGAGATAGCACCCATTTCTTCTGGCTGCATAACAATAAACGCTTCGTTGGTCCACAGTTCTTTTTCCAATGGCTTAAAGCGTCCAAAGTCGTGAGCCATTGTAGTAATAGCATCGAGTGCCTGTCCACGGGTTTTAAGCATTTCATCGGCTTGTTCTGGAATAACACGTTCTAGTGAACGGCGCACACGCATCAAGTTTCTCTTGGCTAGGGACATAGTCGCACTGCCGGTCAGAAGTCGTGTGGAACGGTTGCGACAAATAACCCAACAGGTAATGTCATGGAGAAGAGTTGTCTTACCAGAACCAGGTGGCATGTTCATAACAACGTATTCTTTTTGTTCTGACTCAAGTAAATCTACAAGTGCCATACCTGCTTCTTCTTGCCATGGCGTAGACACACGGCCGAAGTACCTCTCACGAAAGTAACCAAAGTCTTCAAGTGCTAACTTGGCTTCGTCACTTAATTTGTCGTAGGCAATAGGACCTTGCAGTTTTGCTTCGGTCTTGCGCTCACGATAGTCACGAGCAGAACTATCTATTCCCTCGTCGGCTTTAAGGGTTTGGGCGGCTTTCTCGACTCGGTAGGCTGTGGCTTCTGAAAACTTAGCCTTTCGAGCACTTTCCGCAATGGAGAATCCAGCCGCTCGTGCTTCAAAGTACTTCTTCCTTTGTACTGGTGTTACTGCCATTTATGAGTTCAATGCGTCAGCAATCAAGCCACGTACCCTGTATCCAGGCACGTTGGAATCACCAATGGTAAAGATGCCGCCGAGTCCGTCGTTGTAATCCTTAACGGCAATTACGAGGACATAGTCCTCCACGACCGGCATCTCCCATGGTGCGTCTGTTGGTAGTTCCTCGTTTATACGGTTGAGAAACTTGGGGAGGTTTTCATCTATCCACGCTTTCAGTGAACTTTCGATTATCTCCCCGTGTGACATTACGCTTTAGTTTCTTCTTCTACCGTTGTAGAGACTGCATTGGCAAGGTGGGTTGCTAGTGCAATGTTGCTCTCAAGGTTGTGCTTGCGCACAAAGTGGAGTGCTTCGGTAAAAGTAGAAGCCAATACGCAAAGTGATGCTACAAGTCCCTGAACGCCTACAGGAAGACTGAAGCCTGGATGTACTACTGATAGCACAGCACCTGTCCCCGTAAGGAGTGCTGTGATGTGTGGGGCTATGTGTTTATTCATACCCCTGAGTGTAGCATACGAAAGCCAAAAAAATTTTGTTTTTAGCACCGAGGTGCAAAACTGCTCTAGGAGCGTGGCGTACCGTCCGCGTTCCAGAGAGCCTTATAGTCTCGTTTACGCTTTCTACGCCATCCAAGGCGAAGAGAGGTGACGGTATTGTCGCGGCGGCGGCTGCGAAAAATCAAGGCCGCTTTGGTTTAGGTTTTGGCTTTACCTTGGAGTACTTTTTATTTGCCTTAGCCAAGGTCTTTTCGCCATGCTTGTCTTTAGGTCGGCCACAGCCGCAAGTTGAACACATACATCTAGAATAGCACATACACATTCCATACACACTCCATACACACACATTGTGAAAACATTCACATAGTAGTTACGTCACAAGGGCGGTTGAAGGTGTATAGTAGATGTATCACTAATGTGAGTGGTCGTGCGTGAAAGTCGCCCCGGAGTGTGAGTCCCAGCCGTGAGGTTGCAGATACTCGCCGGAGTTACCCGGTTAGAGCGGGGTTGGGTTGAACACGTGCCAAGAGCCTTTGGTAAATAGTCCTCGTGTTCATGACGGGTGGATTGTCCTAAGATTTTTTTAGTGGTGAATGCAGGGGGCTTTATGTTAAAACAACCCCAGTCCTACGACACCCTCTGACAGTGGTTTTGACACAGAAATGTGACAGGTTCCTCGGCCCGTGTGCTAGCCCTGATTTGGAGAGAATGACAGTTTACCATTTTTGGGATACACTTTACTTTTATTGACCCCCGCTCGGCACACACCCGGTCAGAATCCCTTGGATTCTCTGCGTGTGCCAAGCATTCGGCCTACGTCATATGCATGACTCGCCCTCACTACGCCCCCCCCTAGGGGTCTCCGACTGCATGCGTGGCATACGCCACACTATCTATGCAGTTTGCTTTGCTTTCTATTGTAATGACAGTGGTTATGATAGGGAATACAATGGATGGGCTTAACGCTTACGCTCCAATCCTTCTTCTTGTGTCTGCGACGCTCAGTCTGCGACGCTCGGCTCTCGGCGAGGCCTGTAAACAACAAGCAAACTACCTATTATTTCTGAACCCTGCACTGCGACAACTCCAAATCCATGCTTGGTCGCATGTATTTGTCGTTGCAAGCACAAATCAGAATCAATCTGATTTGCATCTCCGTTTGGGGCGACGAACTTAGAACTATCTCTCTCTCTCTCTGTGGGCTTGACAAGATATCACATCTCCCAGATGCACTATTCCACTCCTTCGTCGTGGAGCACTTGTGGGTGCTAAGGATATTTTATGACTTTTTAGTTACAAATCCAACAATTTGTAACGAAAAACTAATAAAAATCCTTTTAACGCACCTCAAAGTGTGCCTAGCGATTAAAAATCGCTGGCATGCACGTGGGTAGACCGTGGCATCCAAAGCCGTCGTAGCCTGTTGTTACAGGCTTCTAGTCTTTGGGCCACTTGTGAAATCTTGCGCGCCTCACAGCGAGTGTGAGTCTAAAAAAAGGGGAATTAAAATGTCAGATGTTAAGTATGTAGATTCAGTAGTTGAATGTCTATGTGGTAATGATGTTTGGGGTAAACCAGGTGACCGTTGCACCCACTGTGTGGCTGAAATGGAATACATCGAAGTCCTCGACGTAGAACAAGCAGAAGAAGCGCGTCTCAAAAGAGTCCAACTTGAGTATGAGCAAGGCCTCATTGACGACTTAACCTGTTGGTGTGAAAAGTGTGACATCGACCGTCGTCTCATCAGGATGTATGAATAATGTCCGGCGCGTTTGGTGACTTGCGTTGTACCAATTGTAATGTTAAATTGGTTGAGGTTGTTAACCCTGATACGTACAAAAGTACGTGGTTACATCAGGGTTTAACTAAGCAGTACCGCAAGTGCGCAACGAGAAACGTTGCCACTCCGTTCCCTAGAAAGAAGGTAGAATAATGGAAAAGTTTAACGCAGACGCTTTTTGGTGTTTCTTGTTTGGTGTATGGATGGGAGCCTGGTTGCTTTGGGCTTACATGCAAGGCATGTTTGAAGATTCACCACGCCGTCGCCGTCGCCGTCGCCGTCGTAATGGATGGTTCTAATGATAAGAAGGAAAGGAGGAAATCATGATTAACGTCAAGTGGGAGACACCACAAGAAAAACAGACAGCACGAGTTATCAAGGGTGCAAAATGGGCCCCTGTAAAACTAATGCTAATCGAAAATCCAGGCCAATGGGCCTTGATTTACGAATCAAAGCCGAACCGTGGTGCATATCTGCCCACAGAGTTCAAAGGCAAGCAGTTTGAACGTGCATACCGTAAATACGGTAAAATCACCAAACTGTACGTACGCTACGTAAGTAGCAACTAACAAACTTACTAGGGACGGGGCATTTAGCCCCGTCTCTAGTAGTAAAAAAAATGCCGGCACTTCGATTATGTTACACGTACTCGCATGCTGGTCATTGTTTTACCATCGGTAGTAAGGTGCTACCGGTGCATACATGAAAGAAGGAATCATGTCTGAAATGCAAGAACCCGTCGTACCGACGGAAGAAGAAGTTGTAATTATATCACCATGCGCCAACTGTAGCGACGGTGAAACAGAACATGACTGCTTCATAGTCTACTCTGTTGGTCACGAACAACGCTGGTGTCAAGACTGTAATGATACACAGGCTTTCTGGTGTCATGAGTGTGACCAAAACTATGACTCTGGTTATTACGACAGTGGTCATGTTACAGGCGTCGGTGATGTTTGTGATGGTTGCCTCGGTAACTATTACTGGTGGTGTGAAGGTTGTGACGAGTATCGTCCTAACAGCGACAGTTGCTGTGACAACGACGGTGCAGATGACTATCTACACAACTATGGCTACAAGCCAGACCCCGTGTTCCACGGTGTCTCTCCCATTCAGTTCGGAATCGAACTAGAATGTGAGAACATTAACCATAACAATGCAGAAGCAGCAGCACACTTCGTTAGAAGTGTTAAAGAATCTACTGCTTATCTAAAGGAAGATGGCAGTCTGTCTTATGGGTTTGAGATAGTTTCACACCCTCGTGACCTAGATTCATGGCGTGAATTTGCCCCGTCATTCCTTAAAGTTCTTGCAGAACTTAATGGACGTGGGCAACGTGCGTGGAATCGCACCAACTGCGGCCTACACGTACACATGTCAAGAGCAGGTATGTCACCTGCTCACCAGACACGTTTCGGCCTGTTGTTCAGTCGCAATGAATTAGACTGGAAAGAAGCAGCACGCCGTAGTTCAGGCTATGCCAACTTCAACGGGTTGAAGTCTGGTGGTGTACCACTCAAAGTTCTAGAACCGCACACGAGTTCACACTCTGACGCGGTGAACTTTGGTAACAGGGACACCATCGAAGTCCGGATTTTCCGTCCTTCATTCTCGCTGCGTTGGTTAGGTTGTATCGAGTTAGTAGCAGCAGCCAGAGATTACACACACGGTCTTACATCTTTCGATGTCGCCCGTGGTGCATTAGACTGGCCTAAGTTTGCAGAGTACGTGGCACGTGGGAAATTCCCGCATGCAGCAAGAATTATATCAGGTGAGCCATTCACCGGACTACAGGAGGTATTACCATGTGCGTAATCTGTGCAGGTATAGGCAATGAAAAGCCAACACATAAAGAATTAGAACAAGCATGCAAATCAAATCCTGACGGATTCGGTTGGGGTGCTGTTGTAGAACACAAGGGTGAACTTAGGTTGTTATCAGGTAAGTCCATGCAAGCCAAGGAAGCCATCTCGGATTACGAGGCTGTCTTCCGCGAGTACGGGAATCATGTCCAAGCACATTTCTTCCACGCTCGCATTGCAACACACGGTGAAACATCCATCCGTGGTTGTCATGGCTTCATGGTTGAGGGTTCAGACAAGAAATCCATCATTGCCCACAATGGCATTATGCCATTAACCCTCGAGAAGGGAGACTGGCGCTCCGACTCTCGAGTGTTTGCCGAAGACGTGTTGCCACGGTTCGGCGGCATCACTGGTCTTTGCGACCAGCGAGTGTGGGACGTGATGGACGGATTTGTAGAGGGTAGCAATTCCAAGGTTGTAATTCTGACCTTAGAACTAGAAATACCGCTACTGATTCTTGGCGAATCACTCGGCCATTGGCAGACCGAGGGGTTGTGGTGGAGTAATAAGTCATACATGCCTTATAATTACTCCACATACCCAGCGCCCAAGACAGTCATCATGGGTTCACAAGTTTGGGATGATGAAGACGAAGATTCAATGCTTACAAATTGCTTGAATCCTGAGTGTCCTGAAATTCTGGACTACATGAATGAGTTCTGCCACTACTGCGGTTGGTGTCAAGACTGTGACACACACTGGGAAGCATGTCAGTGCTTCGTTGGGTCGGTTAAGCGATGACTCAAACGTCACGGCGTATAGTCGCCGTTTTAACAGGTTGGTGTCTTGCACTAAGCCAGGGTGGTACGCAATCTGCGTATACCCTTGGCTTGGTGTGGATAGTAAGTTGGTACATTTTACTATTCCTGTACGACAAATAAAAGAAAGGAGGTACAATGGACAACGTCCAGCACCTAAACAAACTGATAGCGGGGGGAGGAATCTCCCTGCTATCAGTACAACAACTACCCGACAACGGTATCTGTTTCCATCTAGACACAGACTTCGGTTGCGGCTACGTTGAAGTCAGTGAAATTAGACACATAATTTTCCCTGACTAATTAAAAAGCCCTGGGGGTTGCGCTGTTGCGCAACTCCCCATGGTTTTTTTAACATGCAAAATCCAAGTCTTCAACTTGTATTTTACTTTTTTTTCCGGCCCCGCAGGGGCAACATGTGCTCGGACGCTGGTCGCATTTTTCGTAGAGTGCCCCTGTAAGGTCACTTGCAAGAGGTAGGAACAAGCGCACCTCACAGGGGCATGGCTGACGTGATAGAAAGAAGGGAAACTACACGTCAGCGAATCTGATGCTCTCACGTATGAGAGTCACCACGTCTTTTGTACCACGACTGGTTTTTCGTGGGCGGTTATGTCCGTTGACACACTTGTCAATCTCCACCCACTGCTCAGGCGTAATGTCAAACACAAAGTTTACCATCTCGCCACGAATCTTAATCTTAACTGAATCGGTCATAATCCCACGCCCCAAATGTCACAGACTTCCAAGACTGCATCGTTGAGTTGCTCAAAGAACGACTGTTGGTCTTCGTCGCTTAAATTAGCACTGGCGATAAAATCTTCTGTTATCTCAGAAAACCAAAGCACTTCTGAATTATCTCTACCGAATAATTTTTCTTCCATAATACCCTCCTTAATTGGTATGACTACATTATAAACACAAAATTACGTGCGTGTCAAGTCGAACTTTTTCTTTTGCGGTAACGGGCTACTCGGATACGGGTGGCTTGGTTGTATGCGTCAACGCAAGGCTGGCACGTCTCGTGCTCTGTGTCCTTCATTTTCTGCCTTCTGTGCCACGCCCAGCCACGTTCGGTGCCATGCTCCACCTCACGTCTGTTAGGGGGCGCATAGCCCAATGAGACGGCAACGATACGAAGTTCGTGGTAGTCAAGACCAGCCCATACTCCCCACGCTTCTCTATGCACAAGTGCCCACTCAAGACACTCGTTCTTAAGTGGGCACTCCTTGCAAATGTACTTCGCTCGGTTAATTTTTTTTATGCGGTCGTCGAAGAAAAGTTTGGTCATACCAATACACTTCGCCTCGGACCAATCAGCCATTAGAAGTCTGCTTCAACTTCTTTCTTCTTAGTAGCGTGTACTGTGGCCGTTGCGAATCGAAGGTCAGGACCAACGGCTTCGGCAGTTAGAACTACCTTGCTCACCGTCTTACCTTCCTTGTTCTCGTAACGGTCTTGGGTTAGAAACCCATTTACCACAACTCGGTCACCTTTGTGAAGTGTGTCGGCAACACCCTGTGCAAGTGTGCCCCATGCTGTTACATCAAAATAGGAGACGTATTCTTCGTCACCCTTCTTACGGTTTACTGCTACCGAGAAGTTCACAAGGGCTGTGCCGTTGTTAGTGAACTTAATCTCGGGGTCTGCTGTCAATCTACCAATAATGGTCGTACTCATCTCTGTACCTTTCGTTTATTTACTGCCTTGTAATACTACATCAATAGCCGGCCATGTGCAACAGTTTCACCATGTCTTCTAGTGTCACTACTGCATAGGCACGACCTGCGCTTGTGTTCCTGCGCTTAATCACCGCAAGGCCGATGTCTGCTTTAGCGTTGTTCTTCTCTACCTCTGTCTCATCCATGATAGAAGCGAGCGTTATCTTGCCAACGTTCTTGCACTCGATAACAATGGCGTGTGCGAATCCATTGAGGTCGCCTTTGTCAACTGTGTTGCCAGCACCGTATCGTCTCTCGACATTGGGGTAGCCGTTCTCGTTAAAGAACTTAGCAACGTCACGCTCCCACTGAGAACCCTTAGCCTTCTGTGGCGTTGTCATTATTTAATAGCCATCCATGTAAGAGTCCAAATACAGACAAGAATGATTACAAATGATGTTGTCGTCATTTCCACGCACCAAAAATACCAAATAACACAAACAACAATAATGCAACAGCACCTACGAAAAATACGTCAACCAGTATGTTAATTAGTATCGTCATCAGGCTCCAAGTCGTCCATCATGTCAGCAAGTGACTTTAGTAATACATCGTGTGATACTCCATTACGTATCAATGCACCCAACAATGAAGCAATGGCTTTGTCCATCGCACCGTTGACTGCTTCTTCTAATTCATTTTTCTTCATGCTGCACTCTCTCGCTTCTGTTTGAGCAACATACTTCTACGTTGCTTGGCACTAAGACCTGCTCTGTATCCTATCTGGTGATACGTAGATAGTGCGTCATCCAAGCACTGCTCTGACACAGGGCACCCGTGACAAATGCTCCGTACCATCTCGTCAACTTTGTGTGAAGAACCCTTCAATGGGAAAAAGATGTTTGTGTCCATCCCCTTACACTTAGCGTCTGCTGTCCAATCATTCAACTTCACTGCTCTTACCTTTCTTTAATACGTCCTTGAATCCTCTAGGCATAGGCACTGCTTCTGCCCTGCGTTGCTCCAACTTCTTCTCAAAGTTCTCCATGCTCTTTCGTACTTCTTCACTGCGGTCAACGACTGGTTGTTGTACAGACGTTCTGTTTCGTCTAATGAACAACTGGTCAAAGTGTTTACGCAGTTGTGTGGTGTTGAGTATCACGGGTGACCAGAATGTATCTGATGTAGCCCATTCAATAACACCACGTACTTCTTCTTCGGTATGGTTAGTGACACGTAGCAAGTACTCGATGTCGCTCATCGAAGACTTGTTGATACTGAATGCTTTGTATCCGTTCGCCACACACAACTCACGTAGTTCAACGGCAAGCGTGTGTGCCGACTTCCATGTCGCTGAGTCTTGGCCTTCTTTGTACTGTAACTTCTTGGCTTTGCTCACTGCCTGTTTTACCTGGTCAGTAGTAACAAATCCTTCATCGATTAAAATGCAAAGGGCCTTGTGGTAATCAGTTTCCATTCCTGAACTCATCTAGTGCGATGGTCAAGTACGTAATCATGTCAAGCAAAGAATCTTCAATGCCTTCGTTTGCCAGTAGTGAACCCTGAGCCGCAAGTTGCAGACGACCCATTTTGTCATTGGCTCTCAGACAAGCACCCACCCATGAGGGTATCCCAAAAGCCATGCTCTGACGAATGTTGTAGTAGGGATTCTCAGGACGACCGTAGTCTCTCGACTTCTTGTCGTGCATGTCCTGTACTTCTTTTAGTATTGCGTTAAAGGTTGGGTTCATTAGCAACCGTCCGTCCATTCTGGATAAAGCCCGTGGTTTCTGTTGTAATAAAATACAACTGCTGATTGTTGTTGATAGATGTCTGCTTCGTTCGGTGTAGGTGGTAGACCCTTGATGTTCTGTCGAGCGAACTGCCAAATGTCAGGCATAAATTGGAACATACCCTGAGCACCTGATACCACGTTGGTATCAACTACCTTGCCACGGCTCTCTCGGTATGCAACACATGCAAATCTGGCTTGTACATCTCTTGGTAGAGAGAGTAGTGGGGGGTAAGGCATAGCCCTCTCTACCAAGATAGGTTGTGGCACTTCTGCTTGTGTTGTTGCAACAGGCAGGAAAGAAAATGATGTCATAGCAGTTACAACTGCAACGGCTGACTTAATCATTTGCCCTCCCCTGACGGATGGCGTAGGCGTGAAAGATGCAACTGCAACTCACGCACCTTACGTTGTAGGTCACGGTTCTCGACCATGTATTCCTCTATACGTCCAAGCAGAATCTCATTCCGCTCACGTAGGTATTCGTATTCAACGTCCTTTTTCATCTGTTTCCTTCTCTTCGAATGACGTGTACCTAGACTTGTTGCTAGGACAACGGTGTAATACTTCTTCTGCTCTTGCTTCTATCAGCAATAGACACTTCGGGCACACCCACTTCCTCATGACTTCACCACCGTGAATGGTGCCATAGCCATGTTGCAGTGGCGTACCGTGACCTTCAATGCTACTCGAACTGCCATGTCCGGTTCTACTTTAGTTTCTGCCAAAGTCGCAATAGCCCCAGTAGCAACAGAATTGCCAGCACCAATTGCTGCATAATTCTCCTTAAACTTAACAACAGAAAAGTCATCGCACAATTCGTACAATGCTTTCTTAGTGACGACTAGTAGGCTCCACTCACCACCAGGGTTAGACTCTATAAGGTGGTTGCGTAGAGCGTAGGGGTCGTTAAGACCTGACTTGCGGGCGAGTTCGATGATGCGGAAACTACCCGCACCACCGATTAACGAATCGCCCGACTTCCATACCTTCGGCTCACCAGTCAGTTGATACAGTCCACCTTCATCGAAGGCTCCTGAGTCTCCGCCAATGGCGTAGTTCTTTCCGTCTGTGTAACCGATGATAACTGTCATTACTTATACTGCTCCGGTACTATGCCTTTGTAAGGCATCTGTTGGCTCTGTGGTTTGAAAGATGCTTCACACTTGGGACAGAAAACGTAAGAGTTATAATGTGTAACACTTATTAGCCACTCGTGCTGGCAATCTTTCCACTTGGTCATGACAACTCTAGGATGATACCGACAATCTCTGCTTCTTCTAGGTCATTCAACGACTTCAATGTACGCTGAACTCTCTCCTCACAGAAAGCCTTACGGTCTGCTGGCTCATCGAACTTCTTGGCTAGCAGTTCACGCATGTTGTCTAGTGGTGTTGGTTGCTTAGACTTGGGTGCTGACTTAGGTGCTTGGCTAGCCTTGTTGCCATCGTCATCCTCGTCGGCCACTACACCAAGCACAGCAAGCACCGAGTACCTGCGAGCATAGGTCGTAGCACTACCTTGTCCCTGGGCATCCTGCTTAGGTAGGTGCAACTTCATAGAGTAAGCCATGTACTGACCTGATTCGTGCAGAAGGTAAGTGAGCAATGTGTCGCTACCATCCTCTGCGTATGTAATGAACTGACTGATAGCCAACTTGTGCTTTGACAGCACTGGGCTAACGTGAGCCATTACTTCTGGCAAACCAGCGTACTTTGACTTAAAGAAAGGGTTAACTGAACCCTTCGGCACCGCACCGAACTCGGCTTGTGCACCTACAAGTGACTTGGCTAATAGGTCTATTGATTCACTCTGCATTTGTTTCTCCTAGGTTTGAGTCTAGTTTGTAACCGAGAGCAGCGAATGCGACCATGAAGGTATTCATCATCTCAAGGCATGCCTCGTAGTTGTGTGTGATACCGAGAAAGACAGAGTCGTCGTTCTCCTTAAGAGTTACTGCCCATGTGTTGCCATCGGTACAATCGGGAAACATGGTCAACTCTACTTCGCTACCTATCATGGTAACTGTTGGATATGTGGTGTTCATTGTACTTCCTTTCTTTTACTCATTGAACTGCTTGAGATTTTTATAGATGCTGGACCATCGTCTACACAGACAGAACGGAACGCACAGTAGTCGCATTGCCATCCACGACCGTTAGGGTCTAACGTTAGCACACTATTGTCATCGTCCTTAGCGGAGCGAATAGGTAGGTAGCCATCTTCCAAGAGACGCTGAACACTCTCCATACGTGCAATCTCTTCTGAAGCCAGTGGTTCCCACTCGTAACGTGGTACCTCGAACTCGGCAAGGAATCGGTTGACGCCTTCGACACCCATGTTCTCTGCCTTGTTCTTCGACAGTGCTTCGAAGCCAATGCTACCCATGACGAGCGTCTCGATACGGATGTCAGGGTTCTCTGCTTCAATGCCTAGTGCGTTCATGCCAGCCTGTGCAACAGCCTTTGCTGCTGGGCCAACACCTGCACCCATGGTGCCACGCATACGGTTCCACCCGACCTGCTTGTCAAAGGCGTAGGTACCCATGGTCTTGAGTTCGTACAGGACGTGTGTGCCACCATAGACAGAACCAACGTCGTAGATGTCAATGAGTGCGTCACACGAGCCTGATAGGAAATCTCCTATCTGAGAGGCAACCTCGAACTGGGCTGATGGGAAGCGACGACTAATCGCATCTTGTAGTGCTTCGTGTACAATGGTACCTAGACCTGTAACCCATGCACCGGCGTGGTCCATAGGTTCGGTAGGTTCAGCACCTAGTGCTGCATACGCCTGCTGACGAGCACACGAATGTGCTGATGAGTAGCGTAGTGGGGTCCCCTTGGCTGTTGGCTTAGGGGTCTGGCTTTTGAGGTGTAGTTCCTCGACAAGCAAACCAGTAATAACTGGGTTGGATACTTGTTCCATCTTACTCCTTCCTTTGAGTGGTACCAACGATACACACTCAGAAGGGGTTTGTCAAATACTCAGTACTCCACCGAAGTCGTGGGTTTTTTCCTTAACCGCAATAAGGTTGGCTTGCACGTACGGTATGTGGTTCTCTATGTGCCAATCGCTTGGAAAGAAACTACGCAATGCAGACTGCTGAAACCTACACTCGAAGTCAATGAAGTCTGCGTAGTGCTTGTCGGTGTAGTACCAGAACGAGTTCTCGTTCCAAAAGGCAATGTGTGTTGGGTCTTGAAAAGCACCACGTCCATCACTGCTTGGTGTCATAGAGAGCAACATGCCACCGTGGGCTAACTTGTCGTAGCACCACTCCATGAAGGCTGTCTTGTTGGCGATGTGCTCCATGAAGTCGTAGGCACGGATAACACCAACGCTGTTGTCGGCAATGTCCATGTCAAAGATGTCACCCACGTAGTCAACGCCAGGACCAGGTCGTAGGTCTACACCTAGGAATCCTTCGGCTTTGTTGTGGTGTGCACCAAGGTCAAGTGCCAACAGACCCTCACGGTTAGCCCATGCTAGGCAGTTCTTCTCGATAGTCTGGTAATACATGTTGACTGTGCCAGTCTGAATTTCCGCATTTCTTACTGACTGAGTGTTGTTAGAGTGCACACGTTGAAGGTACAGAATCTCAGGGATGTGGTAGAACTTAGTCTCTGTCTGGTACAACTGGGTCATAATGTCTTGGTCGTCCAGTACCTCTAGGTTGGCCTTATACCCCTCTATTTCGGCGTATAGGGCACTCCTGAAGGCACGTAGGTGATTCGGTGCGAACCAGATGTAAGACACGTTGTGGGGGTAATCTTCAAAAGCCAAGGCCCCAACGTAACCTTCCTCGTTGTAGTACTTCCACCCGTACTCTGCTCCAAAAGGTGGGACTAGGTCAGCCTTGCCATCTTCAAGGATTTGGGCTGTGTCAGAGTATACAAACCCGACATCAGTAAACTTATCAAAAACGTACTCAATTTCCATGAGTGCGTTAGGCATAAGTATGTCGTCGTGGTCAAGTTCCAGGTACACGTCACCTGTGCAGTATGATACGGCTTCACGTTTCAAAGCACCCACGCCCTCTGCCACAGAGTAGTACACCACAACCCTTGCGTCCTTAGGTGGGTCCCAGTCGGCATCGCCGTTAAGGAGGACTATCCATTCCCAGTTGTTATTGGTCTGCTCGTTAAGCGAACGGTAGCACTGGTTTAAGTACTTAGGGTCGTGGCTTGGCGTGAATACGCTAATCATTTTCATCCCACTTGAACATAGCACGGATGTACATAACCACGTACAGGAAACTGTACAGAATAAATCCGTATTGTTTAGATTGCAGGGCGTAGATTACCCATAGGAACTCGTTGCAAATAAGGACAAACCAGCCCCAACGTATCTTGCTACCTACAGTAAACAAACCAAATGAACCCACAAAGGCTAGTATCCATGACCAGGTCCACAGCATTAGAACGAGTACTCTACGTTAGGGTACTTCTTCTTCATGAACTGCACCAGTGGCATCTTCTCGTAACGACGGCATAGGTAGTCGAGCGATACAAACATAGGGTCGTATGAACCCTCACGCACCTCGTGCTTGACTACTATTCCTCGCCAGTGGGCGTTCCCCTGCGGGCCTTTATAGTCCTCATCATGGAGATAACACGCGCCCGCGACAAGGCCATGTTGGCTCTTGCCAGCGACGAAACGGAGTCCGTACGCAAGCGTCTGTTGGTGGCCCATCGTGAAACTATGGCCAATGGATTTAAGTCTCGCTTCAACATTGCCTCCTAGTGGCTTGCCGGTCATTGGGTTGTAGAAGTAATGGCTGTAAGCAACGCCATCGAGCCATAGAATTTCTAGGAATGGGTTGACTTTCCATCCGCTTCGTTCGTAGTCAAGGTGGTCGGTGGTAACAACTCCTTCAAGTTGTGCATCCATTGAGACAGCACGGTTGATTCTATCCTCATGGTTACCAAGGAGGATGTGCCTCTCAGGGTTCCATTTAGCGTGCCTGGTCTTACGACGATTCTTGTTAAAGTCGGTGAGTGCTTGGTTGAGGATTGCCCATGCGTCATTGGCTGCTTCTATGTCCTGCTTGTAACGGCGACCCTCCATAGCCTTCTTACCCTTGTCATACATCGACAGAGACGGCATGTCAGCGTGGTCACCTAGGTGAATAATTTTGATGGGTTCATCGTGGAACTCGTCCACAATGTATTGACCTATCCAGCGAAGGTGGTCTGTTGGTACTCCAGCCTTAGCCTGAGTATCAGGAATAATTACGTGTGTTGTTGGTTTTTGCAAGGTAATGCTCCTTGTCTAGTTCCGCCCATTGGGAGTCTAGCACACAAGTTACCAACAAAACAACACCTATGTAATTTATTTTTCTGTTACTGCCTCTGCTACTTCGGCTGGGGTGGTCGAGTACATGTCACTCAATTCCATTACCTTGTGAAATCCCCCGTACCACAAAGCACCAGCCACCAGGCCGGAACAAATCCAAGACTTAGATTTCCTTAGACAGATGGCATCGGGAAGTATGTTATCGAAGGCACATGAAAGTATGCTAAGATAACTGTATTTCAAGCCCACCTGAGAGCGAGCGAACTTCAGTACTTTGTCTCGGTCAACGCTGGCTGGTAGTTTTATTACTTCATACGTTCCACCAAACGCCGATTGTTCCAACGTTAGGTTGTCTGTGACACCTTTCGGTTGGGCTTGGATAAGATACCATTGTCCGTCCACGTATCTGTCCAAAATGGCAACGTGATTCCACTTTGAGTAATCCGAGGAAGGCATGAACTTCTGTGCCCATCGGATACTTGCTCCAATGATTCCCTTGGTGTGACAGAAAACCAGGTCACCGGGCTTCATCTCTGCCTTTGTGAAATGAAATGTGAGAACGCAACTCCATGTCCACTTCGTGAACGTGTGCGTTTATGTCGTCTAATTTAGACTCGATGCGATTCAGTGCGTCCTTCAATGACGACCCACTGTTCGGCTTAAACTCTGCCATTAACCTTCTCCAACCCCAAACAACGAAACCTGCAATAACTGCGAGAGTGGTTGCGTAACCGGAAGCAACAGTAAACCAATTGTTCAGGTTAACGCCAAGCACGGATTATGCCTTAGGTGGGGTGTGAATGTTCTTCTCACCAGTTGCGATTGTGTTGAAGCGAAGGTATGTCTGTGGCTTGCGTCCGTCTTGGTTGACGTGTACGTATGAAGGGTCACCTTGCTGTCCGTGCGAAATGGTCAGTGGGTTCTTGTTGCCATCAACACCAACAATCAATGCTGTGTGCTCGCCAGTCCCGCCACCGTAAACGATAACGTCGCCAGGCATTACATCCTTGAGGGCAATCTTCTTTCCGTGAGATAGGAGTGTGCCTGTGTAGCCTGTGTGGTTGTAGCCCATGCCGTTAGGGTCTGGTGCGCCAGCCCAGTTGTAGCAGAGAGTGACAAATGAAGAACAGTCAGCGTTAACTGGCAGTGAGCCAGGCTTGCCGATGTTTGCCATGCGGTTAGCACCTTGGGTGTAATTAAATTTAGCGTGGTTAGATGCAGCCCACTTAGCCCAAGCAACGATGTTTTGTCTTACGTCTGTCATGTCTCTCCTATGTCTTAATGATTTTGTTAGTTACTGCGTATGGTGAAATGGTTGTTGCTGCGGTACCTGAACCAGTGTTCTGAGTTGTTATACCTGTTGTTGCGCTGGCAGCACTTGCAGAAATACCCGTACCACTAGAACTAGTGTATTGAACGCCTACAGCCGCTTCAGAATAACGACCCACATATTTGTAACCTCCACCAGCAGTAACACCATTGTTTAATGCTGTTGCTGCTGCGTTATTACCTATCAATGTACCGCCTGATGGTTGGTGAACGTGACCAGTATCGGTAATATTTACTGTGTGAACGTGGCCCGAATCATTGACTGTGTGACTGTGAGATGGAAGGTTTGCTGTAGAAATGGTTGTAGTAACAGCACCACCTATTGTCGCTAATGTGTATGTAACAGCAGCAGCAGCGTTGTAACCAGCACCAAGCGTCATCACACCACGCAAATCTGGCACTTTAAAATTGCCGCCAGAACTGCCCCACGTATAACCAATGGCAGCGAACAAAGAAGCGTACGTTGTTGTGTCGTACGCAGAGCCATCGCAAAGAAGCCACCCTGTAGGTGTTGATGAACCTGCGTAATCCATAATTAAACCAGACGGCAGGATTATTGCTGCTTGCCATGTTGAACCGTCCCATTGTGGAACTTGTCCTGCGGTTGTAGCAGTGGGCAACTTGGCCCCTGTACTTGTTTGTTGCTTAGGTGCCTTCCACTGCACCTGATTACCGTTACCTACAGAGGTAAGTATCTGCCCCGCTTGTGCGGTGGGAGGTATAACAACATCGGGCATTGTTAGTTAGAACCAATTACACTTATTGATTGGTCGTAGACATTTTGATTGCTACCGGATGAGTTTGTTGTACAGTAAATGTTAATGGTTTGAGTAGCAGTTGTACCTGCGTTGTAGAAGTAGGTCATTGCAGCAGTAGTAGAAGCACCGTTTACTGTTGTTTGATAGTCTGCTTCTCCTGTAGCACTTCCGCCTGCATAAAGACTAAAATTGTAAGCAACAGTTGCACCACTTGCGTTAGTACAATACGCTGTCCAGTTAATAACATACTTTGTGTAACCACTTACGTTAAGTGTAAGAATAATACTAGGTGAGTTGTTAACGGTTACGCTTGTAGACGTACTACCAAACATTCCTACGCCACCACCACCTGCAACTCCTTGGTATCCTTGGTATCCTTGAACACCCTGATAACCCTGAGTTCCTTGTGTACCAGTGCTAGAACCTTGCGCACCCTGGGCACCTTGAGCACCTTGTGTGCCGTTCGTTCCATTAGCACCTTGTGTACCAGGAGAACCTTGAGCACCCTGAGCACCAACAACTGAAGACCAGTATGGCGTTGAACCGTTAGAAATAAGAGCCTGACCAGTAGAACCAATTGGCAAACGTGTCATAGTATTTGCACCAGTACCGTACAAAATGTCACCTGCTGCAGTTATTTGCTTAACTGTGTTTTGTACTGCTGCTGCTGCTTCTGCTGCTTCGGTTGCAGACCATACAAGATTAAAAGTTGTTCCAACAGGCCAACCACCGGCTGGGCTTGAAGTACCATCGTAGCCACGAGTGATGATTGTAAAGTTACCTGTTGATGTACTGTACGTACAAAGAATCTTTTCTTCGGCAGCAGTACCATACCCAAATGCAATTACACATCGTCCTGAGAAGGTACCACCTGTGATGTCAACCCAACCAGTCAGCGCGGTGCTGGATGCAAAGGTTGTAGAGCCGGAACTAATAGCAGCAGTAAGGGTACCTGCCGATGCTGCTCCTGCGTATGAGCGTGCTGGGAATGTTAAAGCCATGATTAAATTATACCTTTCTAATTGGTCGAAACGCCGTTATAGACGTAACCACCGATAGTCTTCATTGTTACTACACAATCGCCTTCAAAACCGTTTTCGTAATTGCCACGACGCTTGTGAGGAATCCAGTCCATCATTTCAACAACTACGTTAGCAGTCAACGGTCCTTCTTGATAAACCACTATTGTTTGTTTTTTTCTTAATGTTTCTAAAAACATAAATGATTCGTACGGGTCAACAAAGACTTCCATACCGTCAACGACGTTTACGGAGTACAGTTGCAACACAACAGAAATGGCTGTTTCGCTAACCGCAGCAGGCCATGACTTAAGAGTCCATCGGTAAAGGATAGGAGTGTCTAGGTTCTGGCTGTCACTGTTTAATTGCATTGTTACAGAAAACTGCTCGGCACGGTAACCCGCAGGGACTGAATACTCTCCGGTGTTTAACGTTGTAGTTGAATAGGATTCAATAGGTACTGGTCCTGCATAGTCATTGTCATTAGGGTCAACAATGACGGTTGCTTGTGCTGATGTGCCATTGTTTGCAATAACACCGTAGTTAAAAGTAACTGGAATCTTTGGGTCAGGAATACCGTATGAGAAGATACCCGATTCAATGGTTCCGCTAGATACATAACTGTTTGGGTTCTTTGTAAATATGCCTAGACCAGAAACAGCCATGACAGGGGAACCAGTAATTGGGTCCCAGTCAAGTGACTTAATAGTTCCTTGACCTGTTACCATTAAGTCCGATGCGTACGCTGGTGCTAGTGGGTCACCAACAATAAACGTTGATAGGTCCAACTTACCTAGACCAGTGCTTTGCGTATCGTAGTTGTTCCAAGTAAACCAAACAAAACGTCCGTCACCAGTGATACCTGTTATTGGGTATTTAATTGGTTGAGTAATGTTAGGAATAAGTGGTCCTGATTTAAGGTCACCACTTGCAGTAGCAGTAGGGTCGTAGATGCTAAGTGTCTGAGCCATGCGGATACCACGGTTAGTACCAATAAAAATAAAATTAAGGTACGACTTAATGCACGTTGGGTACTCGTCAGGCGACATGGGTAGCGCCTGAACTGGGATGTTTAAGTTGAAAGGTTGAGGTGCGTTACCAGTAGATGTAGTTGTGTAACCACTGGTGCTAGACGTTGATGAACCTTGAAGGTTTGAACGGTAGATACATCCACTGTATCCACTGTTTCCGCTTTTTACATAGCCAGCAAAGTAAACTTGAGTAGCACCACCAGTAGAATCTGACCAAATCCAATTAGGGTTGACGTGGGTGTACAGCATGTCAGGCACTTGAGAGTTAACTACGGTTCCACCCTTTGACGTTGGGCTTAAAGTTGAAGAAGTGGTAATAGTAAATGTTGTTGTGCCAGGCGTAGAAGCAACTGCGTATGGTGCATTAAATCCATACCCTGTTGTTCCTTGAACACTACCGCTTGAGAACCCTGACGATGTTGTAACCTGCGTTGTATTAAATGTAAACGTAGTATTGGTAATAGCAGTTACAGTTGCTGTTTCGCTGTACGGGACCGTACCGTAGTTGAGGATAATGTTTGCTTGCTCACCCACAGAAAGACCGTGGTTAGTAGAGCAAGTAGCGGTGATAGCACCAGATGAATAAGACACACCACTAATACTTGCTTGAGTCATGCTGTTAGTAATGCTGATTGGCTGACCAACACTGAGGTTGTGAACGTCGGTTGTAGTTACCGTAGCGGTTGTGCTAGAAAGAGTAATGTCTTTAATACCAATAGTGACATCGTTAATGCTAGGCACTGCGCCAAAGGCAGGGTATCCAGACGCAACACGTGGCTGGAATGCATACAGACGGTTGTTTCTTGATGCAACCAATTGGTCATTCACCCAACGAACCATGTCGTATCCACCTGTGAAACCAGTAGTCACGTCGTTAGCAGCGTACAAAGTAAAAGCACTAGACACACCGAATTGGTAGTACCAGATTCCATTGTTGGTGGCAATGTAGGTAACTAATTCGTTGCTAGTAATAGAGTTAATAGATGTAACACCAGAAGGTGTGGCAATGGTTGTTGTCACAGCAGTAGGGTACGTAGGCCAACTGTTGGTGTAGAGAATAGTAGTTCCGTCAATGATTACGTTGTAGATTCCACAACGGCTGACAAGAACGTTTGCGCTTGAAGTTGAGTACCGGTTAATTGTGTCGTTGAGAAGTGTTGCCTGAAGTGGCACAGAGAATACGTCCACTCCTTTACTTTTAGCAAACCGTGTTTCTTGTGAGTCACCTTTACGGTCGAGGTACGCTTGACCTGCACCCATAGACCATTCAGTTTGCTCACGTCGCCACAGACCTTCAGTGTTAACTGTTCCCTGTCCAGCAATGTTGGTCATCATGATTGATTGACGCTGTGATGGAATGGTCTTGTGGCGGAAAGCCTCACGACGGTAAGGTTCAAACGAAGTGTCAACTGTAAACTGACGACCGTTAATTGCTACAGCGTATGCTCCCAATGCAGCAGTTGGTGTTGAAGCAGAAGTTGACGCTACGTTAGGAAAATACGAGTCCGCCTCGTTTACACTGGTCTTAGAGTAACCAAAAAGAACAGAGTAAAGACTCATTACCAGGCACGAACTTTGGTGTACTGACGTTGTAGACGGTCTGCTTCTTCGTTAATTCTCTGCATACGTCTAGCATTTAAAGCATTTACTGAACCAGCGACAGCACCAGGAGCAACTTCCTGAGCCTTACGTGGGTCAGGCTGAGACTCCATAAAGTTACGTGAGATTTCACGTGGGAGTGTAAGGTCAATTTCAGCGCCAAGTGGAGGTAGGTCCAGCATTGTTGGTGTTAGATTAGAAATGTTAGTTGTTGAGTATCCATTTTTAGGAGCAGCCTCATCATTAGTCCCTGGTGTTGACAACACTGAGTCAGCAGCATCTACTAACTTAATAAACGGTGCCGAGTAAGTAACGTAGATAGGTAGTCCAGGCCAACCTGATTCGTACAACACAAGACCGTGACCCGATGGGAACACTGGGTCTGGAAGACCACGAAGAACTTTCCAACGCTTGATTGGTGGGAATGTACGGTACGGTGGTGCAATACGGTAACGGACTTCAAGGATGTCAATGAAGTTGTCAGGCAAAGCGCCAAGGTCGTATCCAGCAAAGACTGGGTTGTATGTAAGGACAGCAACACCTACACGAAACAACCCATTGGTTGGGCTAGACAATGAACGAAGGTCGTCATTAATTCCAACGCCAATGTCATAGCGTGAGTAACGTGGGTTAATGTAGATGATGGTGCCATTGATGTGGCTAGTTGGTGTAGAACCGTAATACCCACGTAGAACCGTTGCCTTTAATGTAGTTGCGTTCCATTCAACAACGTACATCAATTCCAACTCTACTGAAAGTATAACGCCAGGCGAGATACCTGATGTCTGAGCACCAGAAAGAACAACGCTTGTGTCAGTGGTGCCGATGCCACCAGTCTGGTTAATCTGTACGGTACGTTCACGGATGCCACCCATTACACGGCGGTATACCTTCTCTATAAGGTCGCCAAACGTAGTACCGTTTCCAGTGCTGCTTGAACCACCTACTGTAATTATTGAGGGCATGGGGAGTCCTTTAGTTCTCTATCTATTTTACCATTTGCCTAAAAAGGCCAACGTAACTTCAATTTCCTGCTCTAAGGTCAGACCATCAGGAATTACAACGTCGGGATTCTCAGGTCGCTGCCATAGGAGGTTGGTGTCCTTGTAACGGCCTTCTTGAATCCTGTCCATAAACACAACTACGTCAGCACTACCAAAGGCTTTTCTGGTATCAGATGTTGGGCAAACAAAATCTACCACCACGTGAAACCCCTTCTCCTGGAACAAACGAGCCATGCCACCAAGTCGGCGTGCGTGTTCAATCCTGTCAAGGTGGCTGAAACCCAAATCATAGTTAACAAAATCTCTTACTTCATCTGCGTTTAAATGAATAGCCGCAAGGTGCTCAGATAGTTTTCTGGCAAGCGTTGTCTTGCCCGAGCCTGGTAGTCCAATTATTTGTATAATCATTTTGTCTCCGTAGCAAAGTTACGTGCATCGTTAATTTCGCCAATAACGTTCTTGGCCAAAATAACTGCATCTTTGAATTTTTCTACGACAGCATACGACCTCAACATCTTTGGGTTTAGGCCAACAGAGACAACAAAGACTTTGTAATTTTTATCTTTTTCTATAAAAACCTTAAAGTCGCTATTTGATTGAAAGTAAAACATAACCCTGTTTGGCTTATCGGGAACAACCATGTATTGCATTTTCATTTGTAACTTTTTCTGTGGTGCTTACGTCGAAGATACCAACGCCCTTCTTTGTAATCGTCGGTTGACACGTTGAGAAGGCTTTCGTTCCAAAGACCTTTCTTTGGTTTTGACTCCCAGTTTTCTCTAAGAAAAGGAATAATCTGAATGATTGGCGTACCAGCAGGTATCAGACCTTCAAAACCTTTCTTAATGTGAAAAGGAATGTTGCCACCGTGAACGTTCATCTCACCATCAACCACACCAGAAAGAGTAATGAATGGAAGGTCGAATCTATTTAGTGGGTGAGTAAAAACTGCGCTGTATCCTTCTGGTAAAGTAAATGCAACCTGTGTTTGCCAAACCAAATGTTCTTCGTCATAGCCTTCTGGTACTGGCATTTTTCCAGTAGAACCAGGTGCTCTGTTGCCTACAGGAGAAGGTACATCTTCATAACGTACAGAAGGACCGTATGGGGTTTGTGTAACGTATACGTCCTTGCCTAGAGCGATGTAATAGCCCGTTGTTAAAGCGTCAAGGAAAGGTATGCAGTGTTTTACTGAGGCGTGATTCTCACCCTCTGCATTGTAGAAACGTTCAATCCCTCTATACCAATCAGGGATAGCGTTAACCATTGGTTCAAGGGTTTTTTTTAACGTACCTGGTAAGGCTTCAAACCTTAAAACTTTAGACATGCGGCTGCCAATTTCCTAGTGGACAGAACGACAATGCTAACTTTACCTTCTCTGGCATAAAACAATGGCACTCTTTGCAAACGTTAATTTTTTTACGAAGCCTTGGGCAATTTTTGCAAATAGCAAATCTTTCGTTAGCCAATTCATCGCTGACACGTTCTTTTGTAAGCAAGTCCCATGGTCGAGTTGGTTTTGGTTCGTTATCCATTTAGATAACCGGCTCTGTAAATGTATTTCTAATTGGGTCGTACACATACCCTTTTACTATGTTGTCGGCATTTTCAATGTGTGTAACGTTCATGACAGTTACATCATCGCTTGTAAGAACTGCAGCATAGTAAACACCTACCTTGTCAACTTGAACAACTTTACCGTCTAAAATAAAAGCAACCGTGTTGGTCTGATTCATCTCTATGCTTGGGTCGTCTGGAAGTGTCACGTTTCTCCTAAGATACTATTGTTAATGTTTGTTACTTCTTGGTTTGACAAAATCACTGCGCTTTTAAGGTTTGCAGCGATGCCAACAATCTTTACATCATCTGGTCGTGTCCCTTTTGAAACAACGTAGAAATCGTAATCGTCGTTTTTTTCTATAAAAACACGTTCTAAGCCCATGGTCTCAAGGTACTTAAACGTTCTTGGTTCGTTGTGCTTTCTCTTAGGTGGTATGTGTGTGGCGTGCCACTTTCTGCCACCTGGGAATCGTTGTTCTTTGTTTCGTCTAATCATTGTCACTCCCAACGTATTTACTAGGCATTATATCAAAAAGCAAATGGATACGCATTGAGTCGCCAGAATTTTTAACTTCATGCCATTTGACGTTGTTTATCTCCCAGCACTCACCCGACTTAATGTTAATCGTTTCTCCACCTACACTAAATTTAACATTGGGGTTAGTTACTATAGCCAAGTGGTGCCTTCTTACAGAAGATAAATAGTCGCCATAATCGTAATGACCATAAACTTCTTTACCTTCAGGCAAACGTATAAAAAGAACTTTGCCCATTTTGCCACCAATCTCTTTTTCAAAATGACTAATGATTGGCTCTATCAAGAACCAGAGATTGTCGTCTTTAGAAACATAGGTAGATACATAAGGGTCACCAATGTTCCAATCCTCTGAGACATTGTTTATGTAGTATGGATTTGCTTCGGCATGATGAATACCAATTCGTTCCCTGCCCCAAACTATGTCATTTGACATCAGGTAGTCAGAAATTTTACTAACGTCAAAGTTGCCTTTAAAACGAAAGTTAAAAGGCTCAAAGTTCTTTGGTGTCTCCGAAGGGCTTGCGTATTTCATTTTTACTTTTGGTAGTCAAACGTTTCAAATTCCCAAGACCATTCAGCCTGAATTTTTTCTAAATGCTCTTCTTTGAAAACGTCAAAATAATTAACCGTTTTTGGCCTAAGATTTTTTTCTTGGTAGGGCACAATAATTTCAGGCAAATTAACTAAAGCAAGGACTTTATTTATTTCGCTTTCTAAACCATTTTCGTAACGAAGGACATGACCAACGGATATGTGGTTTTCATCGCCTTGTGTGTATAACCTCTTGGTACTTTTTAACATACAAAAACGTGGGTCTGTCTCAGAAAAGAATTTTTCCACCCACGATTCCTGCTGTTCTTTGGTAAGGGCATTCCAATCAAACTTCCAATTGTACTCATCAAGTTTGTGAAAAAACCAAGATAGGACTTGTTCGTAAGGGTTTCTAACAAAAACTGCTGACACGGTATTGCTAATTACATCGTCACCAAATACTGTTTTTGCGTGACCATAGGACGTGTGATTTGACAATTCGTATTCGTTTGTTTTCCAATTTCTTTCAATGTGGTCAACGTGCGAAGGCTGACCGATTGGTGTGCATATAGCGCTTTGTGGTAATAAACGTGACAGTGTTACTTCTAAAGAGGTGCCGCCAACTTTAAAATTTTTAATAAGTAGAAAATTGTTATCAGGTGAATATATCATTATGTTCCTTATGCGATTGGCGGTAGTACCGATACAGGGGCAGAGAACGTACCCGTTGTAGAATCGTAAGACCAACCGACTTTTATACCTTGCGTGTTATTTGTAATGTCAATAATTGTTGGTGATGGTGTTTCTGTCATTATTCCAGCAAACCTTGCACTGCAATACATTGCAAATACAACAACGTTATTTTGCATGTACACAAGTTTGTTACTAGTAATTACATTTTTAATAGACATGTACTCTCCTTATACGGCCGTAAAAGGTCCGATTGAGTTTCCTTGGTTAAACCCACCATTGCTCACTGAACCTGATGCCGTTACTCCAACCGGCGCTAGAATTATACCAGTAGAAACGCTTCCCGTTGGAACAGTTTGAGTTGACGTAAGAGTACCAACGCTGGTGACTAAAGCAGTATCGCTAAAAGCAGTGGCTGTAATTCCTCCAGCAGATGTTGTTACAACACGTATTGACTGAATTAGGTTCGGTGTTTGAGCCCCTGAAGATTGCAAAGCGGCAGTTGTTATTAGGCTTACAACATTTGAAACTGCTTTAATTAGAGATAATTGCCAGTAGTACGTTGTTGCACTGGCGTACCCTGTAGCCGATGTAAGGCATGAACTGGGTGAAGTACAAGTATAACCAACGCAACTGCAACTTGTTACATTGTAGTAAGGACTTGTGTAATAACCGCAACAATACGGACCATACCCTCCGCAACAGTAAACATAGTAGTAGTACGTATAAGAATACGTGTAATCATATTTGTACGTGTTGTTAATTACACCAAAGTAATTACCAGCGCTAGTTTCCCAAAAAGAAATTCCTGCACCTGGGGACACACTTTTAGCAGTTATTGTTGCTGCTGCATTAAAAGGAATAGTAGCAAGTGGGTACGACGAAGAAGCCGTTGCAGTAATGGCAGTTCCAGCATTTGATGACCATACACCGCTAACTGCAACCCATACTTGGCCGGAAGTGGCGGTACCAAGACTTCCTGAAGTTGTACGAGAAAAGGTATCATTAATTGCAGCAAACGCTAATTGAGCAAGAAAACCATATGCTCTTGCCGTTAAGCCAGCAAACGTTCCTGTTAAAGGCATTAGTACTTCGTCAGGCTAAGGAGAAGTGTCCACGCCGACGACCCCGTGCAAATTACAACAAAAGTATAGATATCAAGTGTAGAAGCATCTGCTGCACTCCAGGCAGTTCCACTTTGGTAACGAGTAGTAATACTGTTATTTGTAGCACCTTCTAATGGCAAAACTGTTGAAGATGCCCCAGCCTGAACTGTGTTAATAGTTATGTTCTTAGGAAGATAAGCAGTTGCTCCGTTGCTAACTAACATAGTAAATGTAACAGATTGACCAGTTACCGTAGGTGCTCCTGTTATGTTTACAGTGTAAGTTGCTGTTGGGTTTCCTGTGTAGTTGTAAAGGGTTGAACTCGTAGCGCTTAATGCTGCTGATACAGAACCACTTAAAGCAGTAGCAGAAGTACTGACTGTTTCAAATGGAGCAGTAAGAACTACGTTAGTAGTAGCAGCAGAATATCCTTGCGTACCTTGATTTCCTTGTGTGCCTTGACTACCCTGAGTACCGGTAGCACCCTGGCTACCTTGCGTACCCTGTGCGCCAGTACTACCTTGAGAACCAGTACTTCCTTGACTACCCTGAAATCCTTGTGAGCCCTGTACGCCCTGATACCCCTGGTATCCTTGTGAGCCTTGCGCACCTGTAGTTCCAGTAGCACCTTGAAATCCTTGTGTGCCTTGGAATCCTTGGTTGCCTTGACTACCTTGAGCACCAGTAGTTCCAGTGGCCCCTTGTGAACCTTGACTACCCTGTGCACCAGTTGTACCTGCTGTACCTTGGAAACCTTGCGTCCCCTGCGCTCCAGTAGAACCTTGTGAGCCTGTCGCACCTTGAATACCCTGAAAGCCTTGGTTACCTTGGGAACCAGTAGAACCTTGCGCACCCGTAGAACCTTGTGCACCCGTAGAGCCTTGTGCACCAGTTGTTCCCTGAGCACCGGTAGAACCCTGAAAGCCTTGTACACCCTGTGTACCGGTAGCACCTTGTGCCCCTGTAAACCCTTGGTATCCTTGACTACCTTGTGTTCCAGTAAAACCTTGGCTACCCTGTGCACCGGTTGTGCCTTGAGCACCTGTAGAGCCTTGTGCGCCTTGTGTGCCTTGGTTGCCCTGGTAACCCTGAATTCCTTGTGTGCCTTGGTAACCCTGTGGGCCAGAAGCACCGTAAAGATTTACTGTCCATAAAGAATACGTACCGGAACCAGAAACACCATTAACAAGAACAACAAGTGCACCAGTTCCAACATCGTAAGAACTAACAGTACCTATCATTGTGTTAGAGACATCGTAAGCAATTACAACGGCTTGACCTATTGAGTAAGAATAGTTAGTGTTTATAGTTAAAGTTTTTGTACCCGTAGTAATACTTAATGAAGTAGTAGACGTTGTGCGGTATAAATCACCAGAGTTTCCTTGATTACCTTGGTATCCCTGATTGCCTTGAGTTCCCTGAGTTCCTTGAAAACCCTGATTGCCTTGATAACCCTGGTTACCTTGAAAGCCTTGAAAGCCCTGATTACCCTGTGAACCAGTAGCACCAGTAATCCCTTGGTATCCCTGACTACCTTGGTTGCCTTGAGTTCCTTGGTTGCCTTGTGAACCTTGCGAACCAGTTGAACCTTGTGCACCAGTGGCACCAGTAGAACCAGTGGTTCCTTGACTGCCCTGTACACCTTGGAAGCCTTGACTACCTTGGAAACCTTGATTGCCCTGTGTGCCCTGATTACCTTGTGAACCTTGTGTACCAGTACTTCCCTGTGCTCCAGTCGAACCTGTGGCTCCCTGAGCACCAGTAGAACCTGTTGTACCCTGATAACCCTGTGCGCCTTGTGAACCTGTTAAACCCTGGTTGCCTTGGTTACCTTGGTATCCTTGATTTCCCTGTGCTCCCGTGGCACCTGTAACGCCCTGTGAGCCTTGTGAACCAGTAAGACCTTGTGGGCCTTGTGTACCTTGTGAACCTGTTAGACCTTGGTAACCTTGATTTCCTTGAAACCCTTGATTACCCTGCGTTCCAGTTGTTCCTTGTGCACCTGTTAGACCTTGTGGTCCAGTTGAACCTTGAGCACCAGTTACACCTTGTGCTCCTTGGTTACCAATGTCACCTTTGGCTTGAGTAAGAGAGTCGTCTAATGTCCAGTAGTACTTAGCCGTTGTAGAACCAACTGGGTAAGTAACACAGACGTAGTAATTGACGTTGCTTGCTACGGTTAGTTCCCATTGTCCAGGGCCACCAAATTGAGTACCCGTCATAACAGGTCCAAAGTAATCGGTGTTTAATGTAGCGGCCGGAGGTGCTTGACCTGCGGCAGGTGGAGTTGCGAATAGAGATGCTTTGTAAGCATAGACGGCTGCATCGTTTAGAAAACCTGAAGGACCAGCAACAACTCCACTAAGAATGTAAGCCATTAGATTACTGATTCTCCTCGGTTAATTGCGCCCTGTGTTTCGTCAAGCCTTTTGCCCAATTTGCTGTCGCCTTTGAGCGTGCTTCCTGTTTCTACTTCCCACTTCGATACTGCACGGGATTCAAGTGCCGCAGCACCTTTAACCGTTTTGGGCTGTAGCCCGTCCTTGCGTAGACGCCTATAGGCATCAACGTCATTGTGCATAGCCTTAGTGTCCATGTTAATGCGTCCAGCATCAGAACGTGTAGGCATAGCAGATGCTGCAAATCCAATAGATGCAGCCTTGCAACCAAAGCAGTTCTCTGGATGTAGCCCCATGTTGTGTGGTGTTGCGGTCATGAAATTAGTGCTCCGTATCCAGCAGAGGTGAGTGCAGCGACTTCGGTAGCCGTTATTGATTGCTTGCCTTGATACACTTTAGTAATATAAGGGTTTTGTGAAACAGATGTATTCGTTAAAACTGGTGGGCTTACTTCGTAGTCCGTGTACCAAGAAATAGCGTAAGGAGCCGATGGGTCATACGGGTTATACGGGTACGGAATGTTTGTATTAGAATTTTCAGCCGTAGCAGTGTCTTGAACAAACGTTCCATCTGATAGCGCAAAGACAGTGACGTATCTAGCCCTGTTAGGGAAGTAACGAAATAGTCTGTTTGCTATCCCCCGTGAATCCGGAAGAATCGGCGGATTGTCATAGACCTGTGGTGGCGTAAAGTATGCCACTTAGGTTCTACTTCTTGTTTCCGTTAGCCCCAAGGCGTGCTGCTACTTCTGCGTCACCCATACGAGCACCACCTGTGCCACGAGTTTGAGTCTCGTTTGCTGGTGATTCTCCTACTGGTCTAGTAGTGCGCTGGAAACCACCATCTTGTAGTTCTTCAAGAAT
>Ga0209084_1000347_pt1 | contig 43364 bp, 44 predicted proteins | sample C_130820_MF_Meta_FD_187309 | JGI IMG/M metagenome (GOLD analysis project Ga0209084, IMG submission 187309) | Freshwater microbial communities from Lake Croche, Canada to study carbon cycling - C_130820_MF_MetaG (SPAdes) (version 2) | ecosystem: Environmental > Aquatic > Freshwater > Lake... | reverse complement strand
TTTTTTTTTTTTTTAATATTTAATAATACATTCCAATCTAATAATTTTTGTCATCTTTAATTATAAAAATATTATCTTCACAATGCTCAAAATTTTCATCATCTTCTTCCTCAATATAAACAATTTGCTCATTATCGTCTTCCGATATCTCATCCTTTTCGTATGTTTTATAGAGTTCCAAGTTTTCATTAGTTTCTGTGCCCCAAATTTTAAAATCAGAAAACTTTCTAGTTGCGTTAAATTCTTTACGAACAAGTCCTATTTCGTTTAAAAAACTAGAACAAAAAAAATGGCCTTTAAAAACATCCTGTTTATAAAGTTTTTGTATTGTGCCATAAGAATCAATAACTAATTTAATGTCAAGTGGTCTCAAGTTTAACTTTTCTATAACCAAAATACTCGGCTCGAGTGTTTCAAAATGTATTTTTTTAATAGTTCTAAAATAAACAGTTAAAACAGCTTTATCGTCTAACGAACAACAAAACCCGCATACATTTTCAATAGTCAATTCTGATGTTAATTTATTAAAACGTTTTAATAACGTAAGATATATATCAATATTTTCATCTAGAACATTTTTATAACAAACTGTAAAATCGTGTCCTAATATAGTTTTAAAAGGAATTGGCTTTGTTTTTTCTATAAAGCCAATTTCACGCTTCATATACTTATGTATGTAAAAAAATTCACCACAGTTAACATCATTTAAATAAAGGTCGGAAACCAATTTTATTGGATCTAAAACGGACTCAAGATTTTCTGGAGTATATCCAAATTTTTTTGAAATAAGCGGTTTCGGCGTTAAAGATTTAAACTCAACTTTTTTTTCGGTTTTTATATAAACAGTAAATGTATTTTTTGCACATAAAGAAAAACAGGACTCATTCACAGAATACTTTTTAAAATTTTGTAGCAACTCTTCTGCTAGCTCCAAGATATTTGAAGTTAAAATGTTATTATAGCAAAAAGAAAAATTACGGGTTGAAATTCTTTTAAACTTCTGAATTTTATTTAAATTTTTTTGCTCGTTTAATGCGATTTTTAAAAAAGTAGAACTAAAATATTTTCCTTTATTAACATCATTTAAATAAAGATCATAAATTGTTTTTTTTTTATCTAAAACAGATTTAAGGTTTTGTGGTAAGAGTTTTAACTGATTAAAACAAAGATTTTCCGGCTGCGACAGCTTAAATTCAATTTTTTTTTTTGTTCTTATATACACTGTTAACACACTCTCTATAGACAAAGAAAAACAATACTGGTCCACACCAACGTTTTTAAAACGATTTAACAAATCGGAAGTTAAATTTAATACAACGCAACCCAACACTTTTTCATAACTAAAAGAAAAATTTTTACAATGCACTTTTTTAAACTTTTTCATGTATATATATATATTTAATTTTTATCAGTCTTATCTTTAATAATCAAAAAGCCTCTGGCGCCTTTTTTTCTATTAAAAGGGCGCCACACGCTTCTTGAAAAACAAAAAAATTTTATTCTGTAAAAGAGGTATTAACTTATTTTATAAAACATTTTTAAGGTATAAAATTTTTTAAGTCTTTCGTGTTTTATTTTGAAAAAACGTGGTTAATCACATATCAATAAAAAGTTTATACTTTTTTAAAACAAAACAATTAAACATTTTTATAATTTAAGAGATTTTTTTTCTCTTAAACAACAAAAACCGGGACCGCGGCGCCTTTTTAATAGAAAAAAAAAGGCGCCAGAGGCTTTTCGATTATTAAAGATAGGAGAGGTAAAAAACTTTCCAAGTAGGTTTTTTAAAAAGCCTCTGGCGCCTTTTTAATAGAAAAAAAAAGGCGCCAGAGGCTTTTCGATTATTAAAGATAGGAGAAATAAAGAATTTTCAGTGTCTTTTTCAAAACAGGGGGCCGTGGCTCCTTTTTAAGTTGTAAAAAAGAACCGTTAGTTTTTTTGATTGTGTCGACCGGGTTGAGGGATATCTATTAATGTATATGTATAATATACAAGACATTGTTGCGTTGTTAATTGGTTTGTTTGCATTTTTTATGAAATAAATAAGTGCAAATATTCTTAGAATCAATCCTAAGATTAATTATTACTGGTCTGTTAAGACGGAACTTACATTTAGTTTCTTGAACCTAAGTGTAAACAAAGTAATATAGAGATTAGGTTTATTTGTTTCATACACTGTATAACAACTTCGTGCAAATATTGTTTTAAATAAACAACAAAATTAATTATTGAGTATTTGATTAAAAAGGTTAATACTTAAATGTTTTACTCGAAGTGTAAGTTTGACAATAAATAAAAATATTATTGATTTTTATAAATCAAAGTGGTGAAATTGGTATACACGCTAGGTTTAGGTTCTAGTTTAGAAATAAGTGGGGGTTCAAGTCCCCCCTTTGATAATACAAAAAAATAAAAATAAGATGAAAAGACTTTTTGATTTTATAAATATTACAAAAAAAATTATTGACAAAATTATTGATTTATGTGAAAAAATCAAACAAGATATTCCAAACTCTATAGCGTCGTTTTTGATTGGCAGTCTTATCGGTTATTGGTATTATGTTTTTTTTATTATTAATTAAAAATTTAATTTTTAAAATATACTTAATATGAAAACGCCCGACAAATTAAATAATAGTTATACTTCTTTAATTCAAATAAATAAAAAGTTTTATAACATTCGTTTTATTAAAAAAAATATTTTATATTCTAATACCGTAGAGTCAAAATCAAATATTTTGTTTAAAATTAAATTAAAAAATTATTCTGGAGTTAGACATCAGACAAAACTTCCTGTTCGTGGTCAAAGAACAAAAACAAATGCAAAAACGTGTAAACAACGCAAGAAATTAAGAAAATAGTATGAATTGTGAGGCTATTACTAAAAAACTGACTAAAAAATCTATTGCCGAATCGCAGCGTGAAATACTATTTTATAGGAGACAAAGAGAACGTCAAAAAATACATTATTTCAAATTTTTAAAAGATCAAAAAAGAAAATTTAAGTTTAGAAAAAAATTTCTTTTAAGAAAAATTAGTATTTACAGTAATAAAAAAAAAATGTTAAAATTGAGAAAGTCTTTTTCTCGTCTTTTACACATTAGAGTAAACCCTAACAATATTTTTTTTAATTTGAAAAGATTAAAACTAAGACCAAAAACTTTGACACACGCGTCTTCGGGTTTATTTAAAATTAAATTAACAAAAAAAAGGTTATCGCATAACGTTGTTTTTCTTTTAGATAACTTTTTATCCCATATTAGGTCAAAAATATTTCGTAAAAATATAATTATTGTAGTTATTGCCCCAAAAAACTTAAAATTTAAAATAGTAAAAAGTTTATCTAAATTACTAAAAAACAGAAATCTGATTGTATACGTAAAACCTTTAAAATGTTTTAACGGCTGCCGGCCGCCAAAAAAAAGAAGACGAAAACAAAAAGGCCTGCGTCTTGTTAAAAAATAAGGGAAAAATGACTGAGTGGCTTAAAGTACTGGTTTGCTAAATCAACATATGAAAATTCATATCGAGGGTTCGAATCCCTCTTTTTCCAGAATAACGTTAAATTAAAAATTAAATAAACTTAAAATGTTTTATATTATTATCATTTTTTTAAAAATATTAATTATTATCGTACCGCTATTAATTTCAGTTGCTTATTTTACTTTGGCCGAACGAAAAATTTTAGGTGCTATACAGAGAAGACGTGGGCCCAATGTTATTGGGGTTTACGGATTATTACAGCCGCTATCTGATGGTTTTAAACTTTTAGTGAAAGAGACTGTTTTGCCAAGTAACGCAAACACTTTTTTATTTATACTTTCACCAATTTTAACTTTTATAATAAGTTTAATCGGTTGGGCTTTAATCCCGTACGGAGAGTATTCTTTTTTATCAGAGTTAAATATAGGATTGTTGTATTTATTTGCCGTATCTTCTTTGGGGGTTTATGGTATAGTAATGTCCGGTTGGTCGAGCAACTCCAAATATGCGTTTCTTGGGGCATTAAGATCAACGGCTCAAATGGTTTCTTACGAAGTTTCAATTGGATTTATAATTGTAACGATTGTTGTGTGCGTTGGGTCTTTTAATTTGCAGTTTGTAATTGAAAGTCAAAGAAGTGTTTGGTTTTTAATCCCATTTTACCCACTATTTTTGTTGTTTTTTGTTTCTGGGCTTGCAGAGACAAATAGGCATCCTTTTGATTTACCCGAGGCAGAAGCTGAATTAGTTTCTGGTTATAATGTTGAGTACTCTGCAATGGGGTTTGCATTGTTTTCTCTGGGGGAGTATGCAAACATGTTAATGATGAGTTCTATTACAATTATTTTGTTTTTTGGTGGTTGGCTTTCCCCAGTAGTTATATTGTCATTCATTCCAGGAAACTTGTGGTTTGGTTTAAAAATAAGTTTTTTTGTAATTTTATTTGTATGGATTAGAGCAGCTCTTCCTCGATATCGTTACGACCAATTAATGGCTATTGGCTGGAAAGTTTTTTTGCCTATCTCTTTAGCATATTTGTTTTTAACTGTAAGTGTTTTATTGTCATTTAATTTACTACCGTATTAAAACTTATAATGATTAAAGGCCGTTTCTTTATTCAATCTTCAAATTTAAAACTATTAAGTTTGTATGTAGTATACTTACGTTTTATTTTAAATAAATTAAACGTAAAATACACCACTATTTTTAATCCGACAACACAAAAACGAATTACTTTATTAAAATCTCCTCATGTATATAAAAAACATAAAGAGCAATTTTTAATAAAAAAATATACAGTTAGTTTTTTATTTAGTGTACACAGATTAAATAAAGTACAATTATTTTTATTTTTACAAAATAAACCAAAATTTATTGATTTAAGTTTTTTTTTGGAAAGATAATTTAATGGTAAAGTATTGGTCTCCAAAACCAAAGTTGAGAGTTCGAGTCTCTCTCTTTCTGCGTAACAGCCCTACTTTAGAGTTTGCGTGTTAGAAGCAGCACAAAAAATCGGAGCTGGGCTTTCTACTTTCGGACTAGCAGGAGCTGGTATTGGGATTGGATTTATTTTTGGATCATTAATTATTGGAGTTTCTAGAAACCCAGGTATAAAAGACGATATGTTTAGATTTGCAATTTTAGGATTTGCACTTACTGAAGCAATTGCTCTTTTTTCGTTAATGGTTGCATTTTTAATTTTATTTGTTTAAAATTAATTAAAAACTAAATTTATTATTATTTTAGATTGAATAACCACACTTATTATTATAAACTATGAAATTATTAAAAAAAAAAAGTATATCAAATTCTAGTCGACATAAAACCATTATAGATAATACAAAACTATCAAAAAAAACTCGTATCGTAAAAACCACCCTAAAAGGTTTTAAGCGTTTTTACGGTAGAAGTTCTAATAACGGAAGAATTACAGTTCGCAGAAAAGGGGGCGGCGCTGTTTGTAACTATAAAAAAGTTTTGCCTGGAAATATAATACATGAGTCTATTGTTTTAACGTCCTTGTACGACTTAAAAAAAGCGTCAACATTGTGTTTAGTTTTTGATTTAAAAAAAAAATGCTTTTTTAACGTATCGTCTATAAAGAATGTTTCACCAGGAACTCTTCTTTCTACAAATTTAGAAAAAAGTTGTTTATTTTTAGGAGATAGATCTTATTTAAAAAATATTCCGGTGGGTTCTATTATTTGTAATCTAAGCGTAAAAAATGTTTCTAAAATTCAATACATTAAGTCTGCGGGCACTTTTGGTCAAATTGTTCAAATGGATAGAAAATTTTCGAGGGTACGACTTCCTTCGGGTGATATAATACAAATTTCTGTTAACAGTACTGCAACATTGGGTCGTATAAATAATGATAGCCACAAACTTATTTGTGTAGGTAACGCGGGTCGAAGCCGTAGATTTGGTAATAGGCCAAAGGTAAGGGGTATCGCAATGAACCCTGTAGATCATCCACACGGAGGAAGAACAAACGGCGGCAGGCCTTCGGTAACTCCGTGGGGTCTACCAACAAAGGGGGGTTTTTATCTAAAAAAGAAAAAAATATGAGTCGTTCAAATTGGAAAAATTTAAAAATAGTTCAAAAAAAATTTTGTAATTCATCAAATATAATAAAAATTTGGGGGAGAGCCACCACTATTACTTCTATATTTATAGGTAAAACTGTTTTTATTTATAATGGTAAAATTTTTAAAAAAATAAATATTACTAGAGAAAAAGTTGGGTATAAATACGGAGAGTTTAGTGGAACTCGAAATTACAAAAATGTCCAAAAAAAAAGCATAAAAATTTTAAAAAAATAGAATTGTTTTAAAAATTTTATGGGAAATCCTTCTAATTTAGCTACTTTAAGAACAAATTATGAATTAAAAGTTTCTGAGTTTAATATAAAAAGGTTTTTATTTAATTTACAGCTTAAAAAGTCTTTTGAAAAAAGTTTAAAAAATAAAAACATATTTGTTCAAAATTTTATTGTTAGTGTTATTAATGGTACATTAAATGTTCGTTCTGACTGTTTTATTAGCACAAAAAAAATTAATTTTTATCGTTATATATTAAACAGTAAAAAAAGAAAAAAAAAATTAAGAAAAAATAATTTATCACTTTTTTTTAATTTATTAAATTCAGAATTTAAGTTGATTATATTTTCTGTAAAAATACTCAACAAGTACATTAATGTTGATAATATGTTACTTTTTTATATAAATTTTAAAAAATTTAAAGGAATGTTATTCGGTAGAAAATTAAATTTATTTTATGATTTTTTAAAAATAACATCTTTGTTTGTAAGTAGGCATATAAGTATAAATAATCTTTTATATTTTATAAGTCAACTTTTTTGTTTTTTAATTAAAAAAAAGCATAATTCATTTTTGTTTTTTATTAAAACTTTATTTCAACTATTGATAAAAACAAAAACATACAGTTTATCGGGTCTTAAGTTTTTAGTATCGGGTAAAATTTCGGGAAAAACGCGTTCTAGTTCTCATAAAATTTTAGTAGGATCAGTTCCTCTACAGTCACTTAATAAAAATATCCAAATGGCAAAGTCGCATGTTTATACTATTTATGGTGTTTTTGGTTTTAAATTGTGGGTTTGTGAAAAAAACAATTATATTAATTAAATTTATGACGCAACCAAAAAAAACAAAATTTAAAAAAACTCAAAAAGGGAAAAATTTTAGATTAATAACAAGTACGTATTTTTTTAATAAGATTCAATTCAACTCTGTCGTATTGCGGTCGGTTTCAGGTGGGGTATTAACGTCAAAACATTATGATATGTTAAAACTGGGATTACAAAAACTTTTAAAAAAACAAGGAAAAATTTTTATGCTTTTTTATCCACATAAACCAATTAGTAAAAAACCATTAGAGGTGAGGATGGGTAAAGGAAAAGGTGCGATAAACTCTTGGGGTAGTCGTATTGGTTATGGTCAAGATCTTTGTAAAGTTTATTTAAATAATGTTTTGATAGGAGAAAAGGCTATGTTAATAGTAAAACAAAAACTACCCATAGAAACTAAGATTATAATACATTAAAATTACTAATTATGTCATACAATACATTTTTTATAAATACTAATCAAACGAGTTTTAGCGAAAAGGATTTTGTAGCAAAAACCTTGTATCCTAAATATTTTATTAGGAGTAGTGTAAATACCCTAGAAAACAAGAATTCTTTGTTGGTAGATACGGATAGTTTATTTTTTTTGAGTTTAAAAAAGAAGGTTAATTTAGGCTTTTCTTTTTATGCAAAAAATGTAATTTTTTCTCATCGATTAAACAAAAAATTGCGCTTTTCATCTTTTTTTTGCTATACTAAAGTACAAAAATATTACGCCTATAATCTTTTAGTTGCATTTGATCGTTTTTCCAACAAACTTATACGTCAACAATATTTATTTTTAACGTTAGTAAAACCGGTTAAAGGAGGATTTATTGGTTTTTGTAATAATTTTTTGGGGTTTGTACCAAGAAGTCAATTGATTTTTATTTTTAAAGCTTTTTTTAAAAAAACAAAACTCTTAACAAAAAAAAATTTTGAGTTTATTTTTTTGCGCTCGACAAGAGTACTAACTAAATTTATATCTTATAAAGTACGTATACGGTCTGCAAGTTTAACACTTATACCTTGTATTGTTAGGTCTGCATTTTCGGGGCGTTCTAAATACCTATTTTTAAGACGTAAGAATAGAGTAAATCTTGTTTTTGTTTATAAAAAATTTAAACAAAAAAATAGTAAGTACCTTCCGTTAAAAACACAAAAATACGCTAAAATTTTTAATAGTAATATTCGTAATAATTATACAAATAATCAAAAGTATGTACAGCATAAAAAAGCATAAAAAATTATTGAGTTCTTGGATACTAACACGTCGCATAGATATTAAAAAGGTACTTTTAATATCAGGTGTTTTTAAAAAAAATTTAAATTTTGAAAAAGAGTTTTCTTGTAATCGACTTGTTCGAAGTTGTTTTATAAATTTAGCATTAAATATTTTGGAAAACAGTCATTTAGTTAAAGTAGAAAACTTAATAAATTCTTTTAGTTGTACTGAAAAATTTGATAAACTGATTAAATCAAAATTTAGATTGCCTCTTTGTTCAGTTTATTATAAAAAACTAATTTTTACTGATCGTAAAACTATATATTATAATAGCATATTTTGGTTTTTTATAAAAGTAAAACTGATATCAATATTAAGTTTAAAATAATACTTTCTTCGTCTAACGGTTAGGACTTTACCTTTTCACGGTAAAAATATGAGTTCAATTCTCATAGGAAGTAAATAATAATAATAATATCTATATTTCTATGGATGCCGTTTTAATAACTTCTTTTTATCCTGAAATTTTTTTATCCTTTTCAATTTTAATCCAATTACTATTTAATATTAATTTAATACACTCACTAAAACTGAATGCTCCTCTAATTGTTTTAGAGGCTGCCAGTCAGTCTGTTTTTATTTTAGTTTGTGTATTTTTTTTATTACTCAAATTAAATATAGAAGGTGTGTTTTCTAGTTTTTTGTTTATTAATGACGAAAGTACTAGGTGGTCAAAAATTCTAATCGTAATATCTTTAATTTTAATTTTTGAAGTATTAGTTCAGTCTTTTAATGTTCAAAAATTAAATTTTATTGAGTATTTCAGTTTGCTTTTACTATCAGTGCTTTCTATGTTTTTACTGATAAGTTCTTACGATTTAATTTCTTTTTACCTTACAATGGAGATGCAAGCATTGTGTTTTTATGTAATGGCCTCCTTTAAAAAAAATTCGTCGTTTTCGACAGAAGCGGGATTAAAATATTTTATTTCAGGATCTTTTATATCAGCCTTTTTTTTGTTGGGGTGTTCATTAATTTATGGGTGTCTTGGTACATTAAATTTACACGACTTACATTTGATTTTATTTGCCCTGCTATCGGGAATGTCGGGTACTTTTAATTCTTGTGTTTTTATTGGCATATTTTTTGTTACGTCAACACTTTTGTTTAAATTAGCATGTGCTCCGTTTCATTTTTGGGCACCAGATGTTTATGAGGGGTCCCCTTTAGTTTCAACAATAATATTTTCTATTTTACCAAAAATTCCTGTATTAATTTTTTTTATTAAGTGGGTTTGCTGCGTAGAGGCAGGCTTTGAGATGTTTAAGTCTTTTTTATTTTTTGTTGGTCTGTTTTCTATTATACTTGGAACTTTTTTTTCTTTAAATCAATTAAGACTAAAACGATTGATGATTTATAGTTCTGTTGCACAAGTCGGTTTTATTGTTTGTTCAATATCATTAAATACTTTAGGAGGTTTTAATTCTGCAATGTTTTTTTTATTCATATACATAATTAGTTCAATTTTAATTTGGAGTTTTATGTCTATATTATATTCTAATCAACATAAATATAATTTATTTAAAGAGTCGTTTGTAAGTACAATTTATATTACAACTTTTACAAAATTTTTTACTTATAATAAATTGTGGGCAGTCTCTCTTTTAGTTGTTTTTTTTTCTATCGCGGGTATTCCGCCTTTAACGGGTTTTTTGGCAAAAATATTAATATTAGTTGAGATCGTACGTAGTGATAAGCTGTCAATATCAATTTTGATTTTGGTATTTAGTGCGGTTGGTGTATACTACTACCTAAGAGTTATTAAAGTCTCTTTTTTTGAGCCAGTATTAAAAGATTCGAGTGTATCCACTTTTTTTGTTATTTTTAACGATTTATATTTAAATAAAATGTACTCCGTAATATCGATGTGTTTATTTTTAATTTTAACTATATTTTTTATACCAACAGAATTTTGTTTGTTTTCTCAATATATTATATTAAGCATTGTTCCTTTTTAATAAATTTAACTGTATGAAAAAAAAATTTTTTTTATCTAATTTTAAAAACATTTTTCCTTATGTTTTGTTGTCAGACAAAAACAACGAGATATCTGTTATTATATCGCCTTCAAGCTTATTGTTTAGTATAACCTGTTTAAAAAAACATATAAACTTTAGATACAATTTATTGTCTTGTATTTCAGGTATTGATTATTTAAACACAAATTATAGATTTGGTATCATTTACGATTTACTTAGTCTTAATTTTAACACAAGAATACGAGTAAAAACTTATGTAAATGAGGTTAATTATGTTGATTCTATTGTTAGCATTTTTATAAACGCTAACTGGTGGGAGAGAGAGGTTTGGGATTTATATGGTATTTATTTTTATAAACATCCAGATTTAAGACGTATTTTAACGGATTACGGATTTGAGGGGTATCCTATGCGAAAAGATTTTCCACTTTCTGGTTATGTAGAATTAAGATATGATCAAACAAAAAAACGCATAGTATTGGAGTCAGTAGAGTTGGCTCAGGAGTTTCGATATTTTACCTTTGAAACTCCGTGGTAAATAAGATTAATACTTTTATATGAAATTAAAAAAAAAAGATTTAAGTCGAGAATTAAAAAATTTTACAATAAATTTTGGTCCTCAACATCCCGCGGCGCATGGAGTACTGCGTTTAATATTAGAATTAGATGGTGAAGTTGTTAAACGCGCGGATCCACATATAGGATTGTTACATAGAGGAACAGAAAAATTAATTGAGTATAAAAACTATCTTCAAGCACTTCCCTATTTTGATAGGCTAGATTATGTTTCTATGATGTCTCAAGAACATACGTATTCACTAGCAATTGAGAGTTTATGCGATATTCAAATTCCTAGACGCGCAAAAATATTAAGAGTAATTTTTGCGGAAATTACTAGAATATTAAATCATCTTTTAGCTGTTGGTTGTCATGCCATGGACGTGGGGGCTATGACTCCATTTTTGTGGGCCTTTGAAGAGCGTGAAAAATTAATGGAGTTTTACGAAAGGGTTTCTGGAGCCCGAATGCATGCTGCTTATATTAGGCCTGGTGGTGTTTCCGTAGATATTCCATTAGGATTCTTAGATGATCTTTATTTATTTATATCACAATTTTCACTTCGTTTGGATGAAATTGAAGAGATGTTAACCTCTAATAGAATTTGGAAAGAGCGTTTAGTCGATGTTGGTATTGTTTCTTATAAACAAGCAATAGATTGGGGTTTTAGTGGCGTAATGTTACGGGGTTCTGGTATACCATGGGATTTGCGAAAATCACAACCGTATGAAATTTATTCGGAAATAAAGTTTTCTGTTCCTGTAGGTAGTTCTGGAGATTGCTTTGATAGGTATTTAATTCGAGTTGAAGAAATGAGACAGTCGTTAAAAATTTTAAGTCAATCTATTAATTTAATCGAGGAGGGTGTTGTTAAAAATAATTCGTATAAAATAAACGCCCCTTTTAGATCTGAAATGAAAAACTCGATGGAAGCAGTTATTCATCATTTTAAATATTTTAGTGAAGGTTTTGTTGTGCCTAGTGGTGATACTTATACGGCCACGGAAGCACCAAAAGGCGAGTTTGGGGTTTATTTGGTTTCAAATGGAACAGAAAAGCCGTATAGATGTAAAATAAAAGCGCCGGGATTTGGACACCTTCAGGCATTAAATGACATGAGTGTTGGACATATGATTGCAGATGTTGTAACAATTATAGGAACGCAAGATATTGTTTTTGGGGAAATAGACAGATAAGAATTTTATGATATTAATATCAATTTATTTAATTTTAATTTTAGGAGTGAGTGCTTTATTTTTTAGTAGTTCAAAGTCTTTGTTTATAGAAAAAAGTTTAGCTATTTTAAGCTCAAGTATAGCTTTAGTTTTAACTACCTATTTATTGTTTTTATTTGATGGAAATTTAAATCTTTTTCAAAGTGTTACCTCATTTTCATTTGGGTATACTTTTTTAAACCTAAATTTTTTATTTGGGTTTGATGGGATATCGATTTTGTTTTTTTTTTTAAGCAGTTTTCTTATTTTTTTGTGTATTTTATTTATTTGGAATGACCCAGAATTTAAGTACTATTCTATTTGTTTATTAATCATAGAGTTATTTTTATTGTTAATTTTTTCTACATTAGATTTATTTCTTTTTTATATTTTTTTTGAGGCAATATTAATTCCTATGTATTTAATAATAGGTGTTTGGGGGTCTAGAGAAAGAAAAATAAGAGCGGTGTACTTATTTTTTTTTTATACTTTGTGTGGATCTATATTAATGTTGGCTGGAATCTTATACATATATTTTACGGTGGGTACCTCTAGCATCGAGTATTTATTGTCTTACACTTTTTCTTTTGAAGAACAAAAATATTTGTGGTTGGCATTTTTTGTGTCCTTTTCTTCTAAAATACCGATGTTTCCTTTTCATATTTGGTTGCCCGAGGCACACGTAGAGGCTCCAACTGTTGGTTCGGTTTTATTAGCAGGTATTTTATTAAAACTAGGAGTTTACGGTTTTGTTCGATTTAGCTTAACAATGTTTTCAGATGCCTCTGTTTTTTATTCACCTCTTGTGTATGTTTTGTCTTTAATTGGAATTGTTTTTGCTTCTTTTAGTGCTTTAAGACAAACAGATTTGAAACGCATAATTGCCTATTCTTCAATTGCTCATATGAATTTAGTTGTTTTGGGTATATTTAGTTTAAATTCTTTAGGCTTAGAGGGTTCTATTATTCAAAGCATAAGTCACGGCTTTGTCTCAGGAGGTATGTTTTTACTAATAGGAATTCTATATGATCGTTATCATTCTAGATTTTTGTACTACTATGGAGGAATTGTTCATTTAATGCCTATTTATTCTATATTTTTTGTTTTGTTTACATTGTCAAATATAGCACTGCCTGGTAGTTGTAATTTTGTTGGTGAGCTACTACTATTGACAGGTATTTATCTTACAAGCAGTTTAACAGGAATAATTGCAGCAACAGGGGTTGTTTTGTGTGGTACTTACTCTTTTTGGCTGTGTAATAAATTGATATTTGGAAATATCAAGATTTCTTATACCCTTAAATTTGCAGATATTAATTTAAGAGAATTTTTGGTTTTAATACCCTTATTTTTTTTTATACTGTTATTGGGCATTTATCCAAAGGTTTTTATATCTTATATACATTTATCTTGTTTGTTTTATTATTTTTAATTTTTATGGAATCATTTTTTTATAAAAAAAAAAAATACTTTTTAGATTGTGACTTTTTAAACAAAAATTTAACAAAAAGCCAATACAGCGTTCCTTTTGTTGAAAGGGTTTTATTATCTTTTCCTATTTCAGACGTTTGTGATAAAAAAATATATCCTGCCAAAGGTTTTTTAGTTTTTTATTTACTTTTTTGCTCTTTATCCTATATTAAGATAAAAAAAGCAAATAACAATTTGGTTTGCGATACATTTTTAGTCGATAAAAGTTGTAACTTTCAAATAATTTTAAGTAATAAAAACGCGATCAATCAGTTTTTATCTGATTTTATAGAGACAAAAGCTGTTGTTCAAAAAAAAACACCAGATTTATCAAAAATTAATTTTTTTTCTAAAGAAACAAAAATTTTTTTACCATTTTATTCTCAAAAAAAAGATTCAGTATTAAGCTTGTGTGTTAATATAAATTTTAATGTAAATTTTGAGTTAAAAAATTTTGTCGAAGTTACAAATATAATTTCATTGTTAAAAAATACCTTATTTTAACTTCTGTGTAAAGTTCCTGTTAAATAATTTAGCAGTACCCATTTTTTATTAAATATTTTTGCAAACTTTTTTGTTGAAATGGGTGTTTACTCTTTAATATATTTTTATTTAACACAGAAGATTAGTTAGCTTTGCTTTATTTTATCGTATATATAAGCTTAACAACGATATTGATGTTTATTTGGGTTTTGATATGAATAGCTACACCGCAGTATCTAAATCTGATTTTTTATGTACAGTATCAGAGAAGATACTGTTTCCATGAGTGTTATAGACAATAAAAATATTTATCTCAAATTAAAAGACTAAATTTGTATATATATAATTTGTATTGGATTTTGTTTTTTAATAGAGTACCGACGGAATAAATTTAAAGTAATTAGATCTACGATAAAATTTTGTAGAAAAATAAGTGGTACAATTTTTTACTGCTTAATTTTCTACAAAATTTTTTGATTGAACTCTTAAGTGATCTGTGTTGTTTTTATAGAGTTTTAATAAATATTTTAGTTTTTGTATTTATTAATCACTTTGTATAATATTTAATCAAAGCTTTTTATGCTTTTAAAAACTTTTTATAATAATTTAGTTTATACCGTTCTCTTTTAAGTATATAGCTTAATCAGGCAAAGCAGTGGTTTTTTAATCCAATGATTTTGGGTTCAAATCCCAATATACTTACAAAAAATTTAAATAAAGTTATGCCTCAATTCGATTTCTTTTCTTTTTATACTCAAATTTTTTGGATTTATACTTTCATTTGTGTTTTTTACTTGATTTATTTAAAATTTCTCATTAAAAGTTTATCTGAACTTTTTAGTACTCGAATTCAACTATTAAAATCTAGAATTATTTTTAGTGGAAAAGAGTTTGAAGTTTCAGAAAAATTTTTTTACTTTTATCAGAATGTTCTTTCAAAAAAAGTTGCAAATATTACAACGAAAAAATATTTATAATTTATGTTTTCAATAATAAATTCTGCTTTTCTTTTTATTTTTAGTATTTCTATTGCTTTAAATTGCTTTTCCATAATAGCGTATTTTAAAATGTGCGAAGAAATTTCAACTTTAAATGCAGAGGTTATTTTTTTACAGGAATCGATATTAAAGTTGAATAAAACACTTGTTGTCGAGCCTGTGTCGCCATACTCAATATTTACTGATCCTTATGTAATAGCGGCTGTAGTTTTATTAGGGGGTGCCGCAGTTTTAGTGCTGTATTTTTATTTAGGTGGTTCAGGCAGTGCGCCGGATGTTTCGCATATAGACCCTCTTAGTAGGTTTCGTATTACTGATATGGAATCTTTGGACCGTGTGCGAGATGTTTGCGAAACCAGCGGTTCTCAAACTAGAGAGATGCTTTATCATTTAGAGTCTTCTAAATTTTTAAGCAAATCGAGTATAGATTTTATGGAAGATATTCAGCTTAAAATGGCAAAAGATGGATCTTATGAGACTTGTCGCGAGGGATACGAGTTTTTTAAAATAATTGCAGATTTTTATACCAAAAAAGTAGAACAATTAGATGAGGTTTATCTTGAAAGTAATGCACAAACGGCAACCGATACTCTACTTTCTGTACTAGATATTATTTCATCTATATAAACTTAAAGTTAATCTATTAAAAATCAAAAGTCTTTATGTACTTATTAATTATATTTTTTCCATTTTTGGGTTTTTTGTGCAGCGTTTTAGTTGGTCGTTTTTTATCGTACGGAGTGGGAATTATTTGTACTACGTGCATTTTTCTTTCTTTTATACTCTCTCTATATTCTTTATATGAAATTGGATTTTCTGGCGGGGTTGCTATTGTAGAGGTAGGACAGTGGATACACTCAGATACTTTAAACATAAATTGGGGCTTTTGTTTTGATAGTCTTACATGTACTATGCTCGTTGTTGTTACCTTTATTTCTGTTTTAGTTCATTTGTATTCTATCGAGTATATGGAACAAGACCCGCATCTTCCACGATTTATGTCATATTTATCTTTGTTCACTTTTTTTATGTTAGTTTTAATAACGGCGAATAACTTTTTACAAATGTTTGTTGGTTGGGAGGGTGTCGGGTTGTCTTCTTATTTATTGATAAATTTTTGGTTTACGAGAGTTCAAGCTAATAAATCGGCAATAAAAGCAATGTTAGTTAACAGAGTTGGGGATTTTTTTTTGTTATTGGCTATTTTTACGATAATATTTTTGTTTAACAGTTTGGATTATGATATTGTTTTTAGCTTAGTTCCGTTAACATTAGATTATAGAATTGTTTTAGGTGGTTTTCAGTCTCCAATTATTGATTTTATATGTCTGTGTATTTTTTTTGGTGCTATGGGGAAATCGGCTCAGCTTGGCTTGCATACATGGCTTCCAGACGCTATGGAGGGCCCAACCCCCGTGTCTGCATTAATTCATGCTGCAACTATGGTGACAGCAGGGGTTTTTTTAATAACGCGTTGCTCTTATTTATTTGAGTTTTCAATTTTTAGTTTACAATTAATTAGTATTGTGGGTTCTTTAACCGCATTTTTTGCTGCCACAACTGGATTGTTTCAAAATGATATAAAAAAAGTTATTGCGTATTCTACTTGTAGTCAGCTGGGTTATATGATGTTTGCTTGCGGTCTTTCTAGCTACGAAGTTGGTATGTTTCATTTATCGAATCATGCATTTTTTAAAGCTTTATTATTTCTAGGATCGGGTTCTGTTATTCATGCTGTGTCTGATGAGCAAGATATGCGAAAATTGGGGGGTCTAAAAAACGTATTGCCCTTTTCATATGCTATTATGCTTATAGGTTCGCTGGCTTTAATAGGTTTTCCTTTCTTATCTGGTTTTTATTCAAAAGATATTATTTTAGAAATTAGTTTTGCTAAGTATACATTACAAGGACATTTTTCATACGCCCTTGGGTGTATGGCCGCATTTGCGACAGCGTTCTACTCTACACGTGTGTTATTTTTAGTATTTTTGTCTAATCCAAATGGAAATAAAAACGTTTTAGTTAATGTACACGAGGGCACATGGAAAATGACTTTACCACTGTTTGTTTTATGTTTTATGAGTATTTTTATTGGTTTCTTATCAAAAGATCTTTTTATAGGGTTTGGAACTTCTTATTGGGGTTCTTCAATATTTGTGTTGCCCTATAATTATGTATTAAGCGATATAGAGTTTATTAGTATTTATTTTAAATTATTGCCTTTATTTGTAACGATTTGTGGTGTTTTAGCTTCTTATTGGTTATATCGATTTGGATTAAATAATTTTTTAGATTTAAAAAAAAATAAAAATTTTAAATTTATATATACATTTTTTAATAAAAAGTGGTATTTTGATAGGTTTTATAATCAGTTCTTTTCCCAAAATATTCTTAGTTTTAGTTTAGATTACAGTTATAAATCTTTAGATCGAGGAGTTTTAGAGTTTTTAGGTCCTTATGGTTTGGTTTCCAATATAAAATTTTGTGGGCTAAAAATACAAACACTACAAACAGGTTTTATTCTAGATTATTTGTTTTACATTGTTTTTTCAATTATAGTAATTTTGTTTGTTTCTTTTAAATATTTTTGGTTGGTTATTTTAAGTTTATTTTTTTATTTAATTTTTAATAAATAATGTTTGGTGAATATAGCTTAATAGGTTAGAGTATCAAATTGTGGCTTTGAAGGTTGTGGGTTCAATTCCCACTATTTACCCTGTATTGTATGTGTGTGTTTAATTGGCGGAATTGGTAGACGTGACAGACTTAAAATTTGTTCTTTTTACAAAGGTGTTGGTTCGATTCCAATATTAAACAATAAAATTATAAATTTATATGAAATACACGTTAACAAATATTTTTTTTACTTATTGTGATGCTTCTGAGCCGTGGCAGCTTGGGTTGCAAGATCCGGCGACTCCCGTTTTTGAGGGAATGATTTTTTTTCACAATTATTTAGTTTTTTTTTTAATTGTCATTGGTTGTTTTGTTTTTTGGGTTTTATATGTTGCATTAACATCGTTTAATGAAAGTGTTAATCCGGCTTCTAAAAGACAAATTTTTACACATTCTAGTTTATTAGAAATTGTTTGGACAATACTGCCGGCAGTTGTTTTAATGTTGATTGCTATTCCATCGTTCGCACTTTTATATTCATTAGATGAACTTATTGACCCTTCTGTTACTTTAAAAGTTGTAGGTCATCAGTGGTATTGGAGTTACGAGTACTCCGATTATGCTTCTTTATCTGGAGGAGAAACTCTAGGTTACGATTCATATATGATAACAACAGATGATTTAACGGTAAAAGGTTCTTTTAGACTATTAGAAACAGATAATAGAGTTGTTCTTCCTATAAATACACATATTCGAGTGTTGGTGACAGCAGCGGATGTATTGCACAGCTGGGCTGTTCCTTCTTTTGGTATAAAAGTAGATGCGTGTCCTGGAAGACTAACACAGGCTTCTCTTTTTTTAAAAAGAGAGGGTGTATATTATGGTCAGTGTAGTGAAATTTGTGGAGTAAACCACGGATTTATGCCTATTGTAGTAAAAGGCGTTTCTGTCGATAAATTTACAAATTGGATCGTAGCAAAATTACATATATAAGTTTTTATGAAAAAAATACGTTGGAACAAAAATTCTTTACTGTCTTTTATAGATGCACATATTATAGACTATCCTACTCCAATTAATTTAAATTATATGTGGAGTTTTGGGTCTACGGCAGGTTTATGCTTAGTTATTCAAATTGTTACTGGTATCTTTTTAGCTATGCATTATACGCCTCATATCGATTATGCTTTTAATAGTGTTGAACACATAATGCGGGATGTAAATAATGGTTGGCTTATTAGATATATACATGCCAACGGTGCATCAATGTTTTTTATTGTTGTATATTGCCACATTTTTCGTGGACTATACTATGGATCTTACATGTACCCTAGGGGATTTTTATGGTGTAGTGGTGTCATAATTTTTTTACTTATGATGGCTACGGCTTTTATGGGCTATGTTCTTCCTTGGGGTCAAATGAGTTTTTGGGGCGCTACTGTTATTACAAACCTATTTTCTGCTATTCCATATGTAGGCCAGTCTATTGTAGACTGGCTTTGGGGCGGTTTTTCTGTAAGTAATGCAACACTAAACCGTTTTTATAGTTTACACTACTTAATGCCTTTTGTTATTGCGGGGTTTGTAATACTGCATTTAGCGTTGTTACACAAGGATGGTTCAAACAATCCGTTGGGTATCAATACAAATGTAGATACGGTTTCTTTTTATCCTTACTTTTATGTAAAGGATTTGTTTTCATTTTTAATATTAGTCTCTGTATTTTCTTTTTTTGTATTTTTTTTTCCAAACGCTTTAGGCCATAGTGACAATTATATTCCAGCAAATCCATTATCCACGCCGGCACATATTGTGCCTGAATGGTATTTTTTACCCTTTTATGCAATACTGCGATCTATTCCCGATAAGTTAGGTGGTGTAGTGGCAATGATAAGTGCAATACTAGTATTAATGCTACTTCCTGTTTTAAATACGTCTTCCGTAAGAAGCAGTAAGTTTAGACCTATTTTTGCTGTAGCTTTTTGGTTTTTAGTTTCAGATTTTTTTATTTTGGGGTGGATAGGACAAAAACCTGTTGAAAGTCCATATATTGAAATTGGTATGGGTGCTACAATATTTTACTTTGCTTTTATTTTGGTTTTAGTTCCGCTTATTGGTTTTGTAGAGTCTAAGTTAATTTATAATGATGATGGTATGATACTGGTAGAGCGGTCTACACATGTCGATAATTTAAATATGGAAAAAGATATACAATTGTTAGAGGAGGAAAATAAAATTTATTCGGGTTTATTAATACAGATACAAAATAAACCAATTTATTCAAATATATACACAGAGGTTATTTTATACTTTTAAAATTTACTAAAATATTTTATGATTTCAATAAAAATAAATAATTTAGAGTTTTTAGTTAAATCTAATGTTTCTATATTAGAGGCTTGTAAATTGTTGGGGTATACAATACCTAGGTTTTGTTATCATGAGAGTTTGTCGATTTCTGGAAATTGCCGAATGTGCTTGGTTGAGGTGGAAGGGTCAGAAAAACCTGTTGCTTCATGCGTTACTGATATTGAAGATGGAATGTCTATTTGGTTAAATACAATTTTTGTTAAAAAAGCCAGAGAAAATGTTTTAGAAATTCTTTTGATAAATCATCCCCTAGACTGTCCTATTTGCGATCAGGCAGGAGAGTGTGATTTACAAGATCAAACCAAAATTTTTGGCGGTGATTATTCTAGAATGTTTAAAATAAAAACTTCAGTAGAAGATAAAAATTGCGGTCCTTTAATAAAAACGATTATGACGCGATGTATACATTGTACAAGATGTATTCGATTTGGGGATGAAGTTGCTGGTCTAAGTTTTTTGGGCACCTTAAATAGGGGGGGTCGTACCGAAATTGGTTCTTATATGTCAAAAATATTTGAATCCGAAATTTCCGGCAATGTTATAGATTTGTGCCCAGTCGGGGCTTTAACATCAAAGCCATATGCTTTTAAATCACGACCGTGGGAGTTAAGGCTTTCAGAAAATATAGATGTAACTGATGGTGTTGGTAGTAATATATATATTAATTTTAAAGAGATTGATATTTTACGTATTACACCAAAGAATAACATGTATATTAATGAAAACTTTATTTCAGATAAAGCCCGTTTTTCTTTTGATTTTTTAAAAAATAACAGAATTTTATCTTTATTTGAAAAAAAACAGTCAAATTTTTTTTCATTAGATTGGATATCGTTTTTAAAAAAAATTAAAAGTGACAAAAAAACGGTACTTGTAAACAGTGAATTGGGATTTCTTTCGTTAAATATTTTAAAAAATCTTTCTTATTTACTTGGTAATCAATTTAAATTGATTACAGATTTTTATGTTAATCATAAAAACTTTTATTACCAAAATTGTTATGATTTTTTATCGAATATAGAAGACACAGACAAAAATTGTTATATTTTTTCTTCTAATACAAAATTAGAGGCTTGTTTATTAAATTTACGTTTAAGATTAAAACGTAAAAAAAGCTTATTAAATATCAGCTGTCTAGGCATGTTTTATGACAACGATATTATTTCTAATTTTGTATTTTTAGATTTTTCAAAAAGTTTATGTTTAATAGAAGGTAAATATAATGCTTGTAGTTCGATGTCTATAGATAAAATTCCTTTATTTATTTTGGGTTCAAATTTAAATACACAGATATTTGATGATTTTGTAATTACTAAGCACTTAAAAACTTATTTTAATAACTGTAACATTGTTAAAATAAACAGATCTGTCAACAGGGAAAGTATAGATTTTTTGGGAATAAAAGGGGTTGCTCACAAAAAATTACAAAATAACAACTCTGCTATTGCTGTTAAATTGGATGATACCGTTTTTACAAGAAAAATTATGAATACATATTTGAATAAATTTATAATTTGGATAAACACGCATGGTTCTAGTCTGTCTTTACACGCTAATATGATTATTCCTACGTATTGTACATTTGAAGAAGAAGAGTTGTATTTAAGTTTAGAGCAAAGACCTCAATACTCTAAAAAAATTTTTAAAGGACCAGAAGAAAGTCGAGGTGTACCTTCAATTTTAAAAACTTTTGTCGAGATTAATAAAATAGACAAATTGGGCTACCTTTTTACAGAATTTTTAACAGAGTTAGCACAAAATGCTAATCTATTTGAAAAAAATAAAAACAGCTTATTTGTTAAAAAATTGTTTTTATTAAAAAATAGTATAAACGGTCATTCTTGTTTTGTAGTAAAATATCCACAAAAATCTTATACAGAAGATTTTTATTTAACAAGTGTTTACACAAAAAATTCTGCAGTAATGCAAGATTGTTCTAAAAAATCTCGAAAATTACAAACAAATTTTAGTAAAATATAATTTTTTAGCATATAAGGAGGGTTCAATTTCCTCTTTATTTTTAGAGCGTTTTAATAATTACGTTTAGCTGCTGGTTGTGGTAATATAAATAAGTTCAATTCTTATTCTAATAAATAAAAATAATATAATTATCTATGACAAACTTTTTATCGCGATTACCCGAAGATAAGATTGATTGCTAGAAATATTTAGTTCTAAAAATTTTAGAACTAACTGACAATAACAAAAAGCTTATTTTTAAACTTAAATCATTACGTTTTTATTTATGACGAAAATATTTAAGCGAGACCGCGACAAGTCTCAACTTTTAGAACTTATTAATTCTTTTAGTACAAAGTTAGTCAATCAAAAAGCTGACATTGTACTCCTTAAGTCAAAGATTTTGGTTTTACGCAAAACTTACGCAAAAAAAATCAAGAGTCTATTGATGGTGTTATACAAAAAATTCAAGATTAATTATTTATGTTTAAAAATATAATAACAGATTCAAATCCGTTTATTGATAAGAAACTTTTTCAGCAACAATACAAAAACTACAAACCTGTTTTAGATCAGATTAAACTTGGTGTTGTAGATTTAAACAAAAATGGAACACGCGTAGTAGAACAAGCTTTTAATTATAAACCACAAAATTTTCATGGGGACACAAACACCAGCATTACTATAGTAATTGAGTCTTGCCCACCAGAAGTGTCTACTTTTGAAAGAGCAGTAGGACTTCAGACTTCTTCTGTTACTTTAGGTGCTAAGCTTATAAAAATTGCGTCAGAGACGTTAGACAGTGATACTTTTGTTTCTTTTGTACAAAAACATAGGTTTGTGTTTAGTACAATAGCAACTACTTTTACTATGTCCGGAGCTGCTAGTTATGCTTGGTTTGCTAATAGAAAGTTGGCTTTTTTTGAGCTTGGTGGAGTACCGGAGTTATTGTAAAAGCCGTAAAAGAGACGGGTTCTTCAATTTTATACCAAATAGGTTCTACTCTAGGCGCTCTTCAGTCCGCATTCTGCCGGGGCGTTTGGGAAAAACGTGCAGACAGTCTTGTAGATTTTTTTAGAGACATTACTAAAAAACACAAATAAAATAATTTATGGATTTTTTTAAAATATATAGCTTTGTTCATTTTTTTGCTACAGTATCTGTTTCGGCTAGCATTTATTTTTATTTTTCTATGGTAAAACTTCACGCTGAAATTGCAGCATTAAGTAGAGTGTTGGGAGAGGTCAGCGCATTACGTTTAGAAGTTGCAGCTTTAAAAGCTGCAGCGGTGCCGGCAGCACTGGCTGCTAAATCTTCTAATTTTGATACTATAAAAATTGTTACAGAAACAGTTACAAATTCTTCTTTTATTTCTATACTAACAAACATTACCGTACTTGTCAGTATTATTTCTTTACTTATTGGTATTTATTATACATATGTTGCTGTTTCTGCGTACGTTTTTCCGACATCTGCGTTTATGAAGTGGGTGTTTTTAAAGGTGGGTCTTATTAAATACGGAGAAGTGACAAACACCAGCCTGTCGGCTATTGATAATTTTGGCACCGTTATTACTTTAATCATAACAAAAGTTGGCGGTAAAGATAATTTTTCTATTTTTTTAAAACGAGCAGGAGACACTCACGCTTCTAAAGTAGAAGATATAGGTCGTGTCCTAGATTTAACTCCAGATGTTATATCTAAAATCGTTACAAGAGTTCCAGACGTATTACCATCTCTTTTAACTAATCAATCAGAAATACTTCCTTCTTTCGTAAATAGTACATCAAATGCAGCAGCTAGAGTAATTCCGTCTTTACTTGACAATACTTTGAATGCAACAACTGAAATTGTTTCATCCGCATTAACAAATCAAGAAAATTTAATTTCGCCTGAAGTTGTTGAGAATACCTCAACAGCCGCGGCAGAAGTTGTTTCTTCTGGAGTGTCTGCTGTCGCAGCCGCTGCTGCGCAGATAGCATCGTTTAACTTTGGGCTTTAGTAAATTTATATCAATTTTTCATTCTTTTCTATGTCTTGAAAATGCAACGCGAACTTTAACTAGAAATCGTCAATTGTGTTTTTAAGAGTACTCTAGGGGGTTCAAATCCCCCTTTTTTTATTTTTCTTACAAGCGCAAAAGATGTTAATTTGCTTTTTTAAATATTTAATTTTTTAAGCTTTTATTTTCTTACCGCTCGTTAAAGTATGATATACTACAAATAAAAAAAATAGAGCAGAAATTGCCGAAATATATGATCCAAAAGACGCAATAACATTCCAACCGGCAAACGCGTCCGGATAGTCTGGAATTCTTCTAGGCATGCCAGCTAAACCTAAAAAATGCATGGGAAAAAATGTTATGTTTACTCCTAAAAAAAACAACCAAAAATGTATTTGTCCTAAAATTTCTGAGTACTGTAATCCAGTCATTTTACCAACCCAATGATACCAACCCGCAAACATAGCGAAAACAGCCCCCATAGATAAAACATAATGAAAATGTGCTACTACGTAGTAAGTATCATGAACTATAGCATTAATACCAGAATTTGAAAGAACAATACCGGTTAATCCACCAACTGTAAATAAAAAAATAAACCCTACAGCAAAAAGCATTGGAGTTTCAAAACGAATAGACCCTCCCCACATTGTGGCAATCCAACTGAAAATTTTAATGCCGGTTGGAACTGCAATTATCATTGTTGCTGCCGTAAAATACGCTCTTGTATCAACGTCTAAACCCACTTGATACATATGATGGGCCCAAACAATAAAACCTAATAACCCAATTGAGGCCATTGCATAAACCATACCCAGATAACCAAATACCGGTTTTTTTGAATAAGTAGAAACAATATGACTAATCATACCAAATCCTGGTAGTATTAAGATATAAACTTCTGGGTGCCCAAAAAACCAAAATAAATGTTGATATAAAACCGGGTCCCCACCCCCTGCCGGATCAAAAAAGGCTGTGTTAAAATTTCTATCAGTTAAAAGCATAGTAATCGCCCCTCCAAAAACAGGTAAAGACAATAATAATAAAAAGGATGTTATAAAAATAGACCAAACATAAAGAGGAAGTCTATGCATTGTCATACCTGGAGCTCTCATATTTAATATTGTTGTAATAAAATTAATGGCACCTAATATTGAAGCAGCGCCCGATAAATGTAGACTAAATATTGCTAAATCCACAGACGGACCAGAGTGTGCTTGAACGCTACTTAAAGGGGGATAAACAGTCCACCCTGTACCAGCTCCCGCTTCTACTAATGTTGAAGATAAAAGTAAAAGTATAGACGGCGGTAGTAGCCAGAATGATATATTATTCATTCTAGGAAATGCCATATCAGGGGCCCCTATCATTATTGGAACAAAAAAATTTCCAAATCCCCCAATTAAAATTGGCATAACCATAAAAAAAATCATTAAAAAAGCATGTCCTGTTATTAAAACATTATATAATTGATGATTTCCGTTTAATATTTGATTTCCTGGTTGAGCCAGCTCCATTCGAATCAAAACAGACATTGTTGTTCCTAGAATTCCGGCAAACCCACCAAAAATTAAATAAAGAATTCCAATATCTTTATGGTTTGTTGAAAACAACCATCTCGAAGAAAAATAGTAAAGATTTTTTAATGTTAATGTCATTTATTTTTATAAAAATAATTAAATATAAATATTTATTATTTTTTTTTTTTATTCCAACCGCACGTTCCCGTACGATTACCTTGTTACGACTTCATCCCAGTTACGAATTCTAGAATAAATTATTTTTACCAACTTTCAAAAAAACAAAGATTTTACCCAAAATATTTTTTAATAAATTATTAAAAATAATCTTCAACCAAAACTCACTCCTGGCATGTGACGGGCGGTGTGTGCAAGATTTAGGTACAATTTCACCGAAACGTGATGATTTTCGATTACTTGTGATTCCAACTTCATGTAGGCGAGTTACAGCCAACAATCCGAACACGATAATTTTTAAAGATTTACTTTAATTTTCATTAGTGTATAACTTATTGTTATTATCATTGTAACACGTTTGTAGCCCAGTTTATAAGGGCCATAAGGGCTTGGCGTCATTCTCACCTTCCTCCGGTTTATCACCGGCAGTCTTTTATAATAAAAACTTTAATCATAAAAAAAAAAGACCTAAATATAAAAAAAGAGTTGCGCTCGTTAAAGGACTTAACCAAACACCTCACGGCACGAGCTGACGACAGCCATGCAACACCTGTATAATTTTATTTAAACCTAAAAATGTAAGATTTAAAATCACTAAAATCGATTAAGATTTTGTTTAAAACTATATTCAAAAACTGGTAAGATTTCGCGCGTATTATCGCATTAAACAACATGTTCCACCACTTGTGTAAATCCCCGTCAATTCCTTTGAGTTCCAACCTTGCGGTCGTACTCCTCAGGCGGAGTGCTTAACGTGTTAACTGTATATCAAATAACCATTCAATATTAGCACTCATCTTTGACAGCATGGACTACTAGGGTATCTAATCCTATTTGCTCCCCATGCTTTCGTTCCTCAGCGTCAGTTAATAACCCAGATAACCGCTTTCGCCGCTGGCATTCCTTCATAAATCAATAGATTTTACTCTTCCGTATGAAATTCTGTTATCCTCTGTTATACTCAAGCATTAGCGTATTATATTTTTAATTGAAAGATATAATCAATATTTTAAATATAGCCTAAAATGCAGCCTACAAACTCTTTACGCCCAATAATTTTGAATAACGCTAGTCCCCTTCGTATTACCGCGACTGCTGGCACGAAGTTAGTCGGGACTTCTTCTTTATATAAGGCACAATCTTCTATAACGAAAGAACTTTACAGTCGATTTAATCACAATTAAATCTTTTTTACCTTCTTCATTCACGCAATATTACTGGATCAGGCTTTCGCCCATTGTCCAAAATTCCCCACTGATGGCTTAAAGCTTAGGCCTTGTCTCAGTCCTAACGTGGTTGAAAACCCTCTCAGGCCAACTAAGGATCACAGGCTTGGTAGGCTTTTACCCTACCAACTACCTAATCCTACACAAGCTCATCTTTTGGCAGTATTTGACTTTTTTATTTATTTTTAATCATCTCTGATATTTATTATAAACCAAGAGGCAGATTCTTGTGTATTACTCACTCGTACGCTATGGGTCTTAACCCATTCAACTAACATGTGTCAAGTATATTGCAAGCGTTCATTCGGAGCCAGGATCAAACTCACAAAAATTACAATATTTTTTAAATATTTGAAATTAACAATTTAATCTTTTTTAACGTTTAAACACGATAAACCCAAAAATACACTTTTCTAGCAAAATAGTCTTTTTGCTCTAGTACGCCGTAAATAATCCATATTGTTCCTAATAACCAAATAATTCCCGGAAGTTGTAGAAATAAACACTCAGACCAATCTGTAAACTCTACATGTTTTTCAAGATACCAAATTCGTTCTACATAACTTAACCCTTTTTTAAGTAGGTATTTATGAATAAATGCCATTTTTTTTTCATGTGCAGCTTTAGTTATCCACACTTCATAAATACACATTAAAGCTAAAAAAGAAATTGAGATGACGAAAAAAACAAATAAAATAAAGTATAATAAAGAAAAAATTGTATTTGGTATCTCTTTTAAAACAAAATGTTTATTACGTAATGTTGACCTTACAGAAAAATAAACGGGATTTTCTCGTAAAGTTTTTTTTATTAAAACTTTTTGGATCATAATACTTAAGATGAAATGGGATTCGAACCCATGATATTTTTTTAACATACAAGTTTTCAAGACTAGCGCTTTAAACCACTCAGCCATTCATCCGTATGATTAAATTAACCTCTTAAGGTGGCTATCTGATTAATAGAAATATTACCCCTTAAACGATAATAAAGTATCAATATCGCTAATCCTATAGCCGCCTCAGAAGCCGCTATTGTTAAAATAAACAAAGAAAAAATTTGACCGTAAAAGTCATCTAAATAAACAGAAAACAGTAAAAAATTTAAGTTAACACTTAATAGAAGAAGTTCTATACACATTAAAACCACTAAAATACTTTTTCTGTTAAACAATATTCCAAAAACTCCTATTAGAAATAACAAAATATTTGTAATAAATTGAACAATAAACATAGCAATTGTATAGTATATATATAATAATAAAAATTAGTATTTGTAAACTAAAACATTTTCATGCCTTAAATTTCAAACCTATCAACGTAATAATCTTTTACGATTTTAAAAAACATGTTTTAAAGAAAATTTCCTACTTATATGCTTTCAGCAGTTATTTTTTATAAACGTAGCTACTCGGCATTGCTTATGATAAAACAACCGATACACCAGAGGTTTACTAGATTTGGTCCTCTCGTACTAAAATCTACACTTCTCAGTTTTCATTTTACGGCAGATAGGGACCGAACTGTCTCACGACGTTCTGAACCCAGCTCACGTACCACTTTAATCGGCGAACAGCCGAACCCTTGGAACCAGCTTCAGCTCCAGGATGTGATGAGCCGACATCGAGGTGCCAAACGGTCTCGTCGATATGAACTCTCAGAAACCATCAGCCTGTTATCCCCGGCGTACCTTTTATTCGTTGAGCGATGACCTTTCCACACAGAATCACCGGATCACTATGACCGACTAATAACTTAATCCCTGTTCGATTTGTCAATCTTACAGTCAAGCAAACATATGCCATTACGCTCTACAATTTTTTAAATTATTTGAGTTTGCCTTTGTACGCCTCCGTTACTTTTTGGGAGGCGACCGCCCCAGTCAAACTACCTTTCATAAGCTGTCTTGTGTAATTAAGTAAAACTAAAACTTAAGGGTGGTGTTTCATTGTTGCTCTCGCTCCCACCTACGCTACACACAAGTTTTAATTTTACAACTTAAAATAATAGTAAAGGTGCACGGGGTCTTTCCGTCTAACCGCAAATAGCTCGCATCTTCACGAGCATTTCAATTTCACCAAGAGTATACTGGAGACAGCGAAGAAGTCGTTACGTTTTTCATGCAGGTCGGAACTTACCCGACAAGGAATTTCGCTACCTTTGGACCGTCAGAGTTACAGCCGTCGTTTACTGGGGCTTAGTTTTGTTGCCGCAGCAACTCCACTTAACTTTCCAGCACCGGACAAACGTCAGTCTCTATACATCTTCTCTCGAATTCGCAGAGACCTGTGTTTTTGTTAAACAGTCGCTTCTTCTTCTTTAGTGTCAGCTTTATTAAGCCACTCCTTTTCCCTAAGTTACAGAGCAAATTTGCCGAGTTCCTTCAGTATAATTATCTTGAACGCCTTAGTATATTCTACTCATCTACCTGTGTCGGTTTAAGGTACGGTTTTGGTATTATTGCTATTTCCAGAAAACAAAACATAAATAACTTCTAAATCAATAAAGTTATAATTTATATATTTGTTTTGTCACAAATAAAAACTCCCATCAACATATACCTTTGTAATTTGTTTTAGGGTCCGCATTATTTTATATCAATTTTGTTAACCATTGAATTGAAAACCTTAGATTTTCGGCGACAATGATTTAACATTGTTTTTAGCTACTTATGCCAGTATGCTCACTTTGGATATTTCCAATTTTTTTTAAAAAAAATCTTCAAAAATCTACCAAACGTTCTGCTACCAAATAATTTATCGTTTCGGTTTTTTAATTTAGTCTCTATAAATCTTTGATGCTAAAAAACTAGATTAATGAGCTGTTACGCTTTCTTCAAAAGATGGCTGCTTCCAAGCCTACTTTATAATTGTTTAAATTTTTTAACAATCTTATCACTTAATTAAAAATTGAAGACCTTAACGTATAATCTGGGCTGTTTCCCTTTCGACTATAAACCTTAGCGCCTATAGTCTGACTCCACAAAAAATAAATTACATATTCGAAGTTTTTCAAAACTAAGTAAGCCGCGAGGCCCCCGTGTTTAAAAAGTGCTCTACCCTGTATTTAAGTATTTTTGCAGGCTATACTAAAATATATTTCGCAGAAAACCAGCTATCCCTAAGTTTGATTAGCCTTTCACTCCAAACCACAAATCATCTCAATCTTTTGCAACAGATACGAGTTCAGTCCTCCAGAAAATGTTTCCATTTTACTTTCAACTTGTTCATGGTTAGATCACTTAGCTTCGGGTCTTATATTTACGACTTTAATCATAAGCCTTTTAAAACTTGAATTATCTACGTCTACTTTATACAATTAAACTTGCCTTAAATATAAACTTACTGGCCCATTATGCAAAAGGTACGCTGTTACTTTTACTTTTCAGTAAAGCTTCAACAGATTGTTTACATTAAATTTTAGGATCTTTTAACTCTAAAAAAGTTCTCTTTCACCTTTCCCTCACGGTACTAGTTCACTATCGGTTATTAATATTTTAAAATTAGAGGGTAGATCCTCTGTTTTAACAAAATTGCATTTTTTGTTATATAAAGTACTAGATTTTTTATGACTACAGGACTAAAACCTTCTATGGACTTTGTCTTAAAAATATTTAGTACAAATTTTTTATTTGTGTTCGCTCGCCACTACTAACAAATTCTCGGTTGATTTTTTTTTAGGCTAATAAAATGTTTTACTTCGCCTAATTTGCTTTATTTATTAAAAATAGAATTTCTTCTTTTTAGTAAATAAACTTCAACAATCGCTTCAAGTTTATTTTATGCAATGCACAACTACAAAATATTAATACCAAGGCAGCCATTTAATGTAAGATTTTTAATTAATACTATGTTTCCCGAGTTATCAGTATCTAATAGCTCTTGAAAAGATAACCGACGAGTTCTAATTAGAGTTCACGTAACATTTTCAAGATTTTAATAAATTTTTAGTGTAAATTTATAGAATCGTTTAAGTATATACAAATAAGTATACTAAATACAAATGATTGAATTAATGCAACACCCAACTCTAAACCAAATAAAGGTATTAGTATTAATAAAGGAACATACTGTATTAAAAAAAGTAAACCACCATTGCCCATAAGAACATACGCAAACCCCGCAATTACTTTTAGTAAAGTATGACCTGCCATCATGTTTGCAAACAATCGAATAGATAAACTTACAGGTTTAAAGATATAAGAAATTAATTCAATTGGTACTAATAAAAATGCTAGCAATACAGATGTTCCAGAAGGTAAAAATAGTGCAAACATGCGTATTCCGTGTAACCTAGCACATATTATATTAATTCCGATGAAAATTGATAAGCTTATAAAAAAGGTCACAATTAAATGACTTGTTAAAGTAAAACTATATGGAATTAAACCCATAAGATTTAAACTTAAAATAAATAAAAATAAAGAAAATACTAGAGGAAAAAATTTTTGGCTATTTTTATCTTTTATATTATCAACAACTAATGATAGCATTGCTGTATATATAATCTCTAAAATAGACTGACGTCTTTTAGGGATCAAATCTAATGTATTATCACCGGACTTTTGAAACAAAGACATAAAAAAAATTAGTGTTAATAACAAAACTAAAACCAAAATAACTGTTTCATTTGTTATGCTAAAATCATAGCCTAATAAATAAAAACTTAAAATAGGAAAAACTTGAAATTGCTCTAATGGACTATAAATAATAATTTGTTTCATAAATTTAAATTTTTAAGAACCCCACCAATAAATTGTAATAAATAAAAATAACCACACGACATCAACAAAATGCCAATACCATGCAGCTGCCTCAAAACCAAAATGATGCTCTTTTGTAAAATGATTAAAATACAAACGAATTAAACACACGGTTAAAAAACAAGTACCAATAAACACATGAAACCCATGAAATCCTGTAGCCATATAAAAAGTCGATCCATATATACCGTCCGAAATTGAAAATGGCGCCGTTGTATACTCAAATCCTTGCAAACCTGTAAAAACTGTTGCCAAAATAATAGTAACAAGTAATGAAACTGAAGCTTCAAATTTATTACCCAAAACTATTGAATGATGACACCATGTTACTGAAGCACCAGAAGACAATAAAAGCAACGTATTTAATAAAGGGATTTTCCATGGATCTAGTGTTGTTATAAATGCCGGAGGCCAAACCCCCCCTATTGCTGGACTAGGATTAAAACTTGAATGAAAAAAGGCCCAAAAGAATGCTAAAAAAAACATTACTTCAGATACTATAAATAATAACATACCCGTTTTTAAACCTGTTTGAACACTAGCAGTGTGTTGACCTTCAAGAGTTCCTTCTCTAATAACGTCTCGCCACCAGCAAAACATCATAAACAGTAGCATACAAAAACCAAACTGAAGTAAAAAACCCCCTCCGGAGTAACCGTGCATATATAAAACACCACCAAAAGTCAACATTAACGCCGAAAATGCTGAAACTATAGGCCAAGGACTTGGATCTACCAAGTGAAAACTATGTTTTTGATTATTTCTTATATTTGTCATGTTAATAATATAAATTTTTTATAATTTTTATAGGTTTAAGTAGATTTGAACTACTGACTTTGCGCTTATCAGGCGCACACTCTAACCCCTGAGTTATAAACCTTACTCGCTTATTATTTATTAAAATATCTAAAAAATTTTTTTCGACTCTTACTTAAAAAAAATTTTTTAAAAAGAATTTGCCCAAAACGGTTAAATATAATTTCTCGTATAAAAAAAATTTTTTTATTGTTTGTACTCATAAATTACCACCTAAAATGAATATTTGATTTATTTTGTATTGATTGTTTAAAATTTAAATTTTTTTTTAATACGCTTTTACAAGGTTTTTTTAAAACTATCATTAAAATCTCCTCTGACAACTTTATAGCAAAATTTATTTTTCGCCTATCTTCACCCACAGAATCGACTACCCAGCGTGCTATTAAATAAAATTTTCTTTTTGTACTTAAAGGAAACGGAACAAAATGAGTACTTCTTTTACTTTTTATTTTTTTAATTTCTACAAAACTATTAAGATGTAACACAATTTTTAGTAATATAGAATTTGTCGATAACTTAGTTTGTTTAGACACAAGAGAAAAAGCTGTATCTAAAATATTTTTTGCTTGAACTTTTTGACCACTTTTAATTAATAAACCCAAAAAAGTTTCATAAAAATTTCTTTTTCTTAACATCATAAATATTTATTTAACTTTTGGCACCTTTACACCATAAATGGAACGCGACGTTTTTCTGTTTTTTACACCCTGTAAATCAAATTTACCCCTAATTATCTTGTATTTTACTCCGGGTAAATCCGGAGTTCTTCCCCCACGAATTAATACGACGGAGTACTCTTGTAGACTATGGCCTTCTCCCGGGATGTATGCCTCAACCCTAACTCCGCTAGATATTTTTATTTTAGCTACCTTACGAATTGCGGAGTTTGGTTTTTTTGGTGTTCGCGTGAAAACTTTAACACAAACCCCTTTTGCTTGAGGACTTTGAGTTAAAGCAGGTGTTTTGCTTAACTTTATTTTTAATTTTCTACATTTTTTTTTAGATAAAAGTTGATTCAAAGTTAACATGTTTTTTAATAAAATTAATCTTTAAGTGGGAATCGAACCCACGACCTTATGGTTAACAGCCATCTGCTCTAACCTCTGAGCTACCAAAGAATTTTAATTTAAGATACCTGAAGATAAAGACACAACTCTTAAGTATTTTCCATACCTTAAAATTTCTGGAAGGCCTCCAAATACTCTTGTGCCTAAAATTTTATTTTGTCGACTTAAAAGAACTACTGCATTTTCAAAAAAACAAATTTCTTGAAAATTATAATTTTTTTTAACAATTTTTGTTCTAACAACCAACGCTTTTAAAACATCTCCTTTTTTAATTTTTGAAGACTCTCGTCTTTTTGATTTTAAACTTTTTATTGTTACAACTATAGTGTCCCCAATAAAACCATATCTTTTACGATATCCTGAAAAAACTTGAATACAACAAACTTTATTTGCACCCGAATTATCTATTACATTTAAAATACTGCCTTTTTGTATCATAAAATTTTTATTTATTAAAACTTACTTGTTATCGGACTTGAACCGATACCTTTTAAGAGAAAAGATTTTGAAACTTTCGTGTATACCAATTTCACCAAACAAGCAATTTATGAAAACCTACCAAACGGCTTTCTTATAGCCCGGAATAACTCCAAGTTGTAACATATCGCGTAATAAAACCCTTGAAACACTACCTAACTTTCTAATTGAACCCCTACTCCTTCCTGTTAAAATACAATATCTTATCATTTTTGTTTTGCTAAACATTTTATTTTTTGATATTAATCTATCCGACAAAATTTTTTTGCTTAATAAACTTTTTGTATAACCTATCGAATAGTTGATAAACAACAGTTTAGAAACCACTTTTGAAAGTTCTAAGCTATTAAATTTTTGTTTATTGTTAAAATCTTTATTTTTTGTAATATCCATAATTATTCCCAGTCTAACGCACCCACCTGCCAGGCATATATAAAACCAAATACTAACTCAACAATAAAATCCAGCATACCCCAAAAAGCATCTATTTCTAAAAAACTTACAGAAACGCACCAAGGATAAAAATAAACAGCTTCTAAATCAAAAATTATAAAAAGAATAGCAACCAAATAAAAACGAACATCAAAAGCATTGCGTGCATCCTCATACGGGTCAAAACCACACTCATACGCTGAAAGTTTTTCTACGTCCGGGCTTGAAGTACTTAATGCATACGACAAAAATATTATTACAAACGCCAAAAAAATTGAAAAAAGAATTAAATAAGCCAATTTTACAGATTCTATATATAAATATGTCATTTTTTGATTTTTTAATAAAAATTACGAAAATAGGATTTGAACCTATGACTTCCGGATTATGAGCCCGACAAGCTACCTAACTGCTTCATTTCGCTTTATGTTCTTTAACTGTGAACTAAATAGGAGTCGAACCTACATCTTTACCGTTATGAGCGGTATGTTTTACCATTAAACTAAAAGTTCTTATAAAAATAAGAGAAAAACGGGAATTGAACCCGCGACTTTTAGCGTGACAGGCTAATACTCTAACCACTGAGCTATTTTCTCTTTATGTTTTTAAAAACTTAATATAAGTAGCAGTGGACTCGAACCACTAACTTTTTCGTTGTAAGCGAAACGCTCTACCATTGAACTAGCCACTTTTATTAACTATTTATTTAAAAAAAGATAAAAACTTATCTGATCGAGATAACTGTCTAGAATAAATTTGAGCTTTTAATTTTGAATTATACTTTAACGTTAGCACAACAGAGCCAACAAGTGCTATAAATAAAACTAAACCCGCTATTAAGAAACAAGACAAAAAATAATTATATAAACTTTGCCCTAGAACGTCTATATTATATAAAGTATCAAACAATACCTCTAAATTTGCATATTTTGCTAAAAAAAGATCTTGGGTTGAAAAAATTTTTAATGTACTAAATATCAGCAAAATTCCCACTAAAAAACATAAAATACTACTGTACAAATATTTAAAAAAAAATGAAATATTAAATTTATTAAAAGAATCTTCTAATTTTACATTAATCATCATAACAACAAATAAAAATAAAACAGCTACCGCACCTACATATATTATTACAAAAGTCACGCCTAAAAATTCAACATTAAAAAAAAATAATATTGCCGCAGCATTACAAAAAGTTAGGATTAAAAAAATAACAGAACTTATCGGGTTAGTAGATAGGGCAACAAACAATCCGCAAAAACACAATAAAATACATAAAAAAATATGAATATATCTCATTTTTAATTTTTTATTTTTATCAGAATAATGTGATTCGAACACATGACCTTCTGTTCCCAAAACAGACACGCTAAACCAGCTGCGCTATATTCTGTACGTATGGCAAAAACAGGACTCGAACCTGTAACTTTCGGATTATGATTCCGCTACTCTACCAATTGAATTATTTAGCCATTTTAAATAAAAGGAAGCAATGGGACTTGAACCCATAGTTTTATGCTTGCAAAGCATACACTTTACCAATTAAGTTATACCCCCGCTATATAACAATTGCGTACAATGAGAGTCGAACTCATACACTTTGCTTGGAAGGCAAAAAATCTACCATTAATTTATATACGCAAGAAATAAAAAACTAAAATTTTTGAATATCTACATAATCTGTAGAAAGAATATAAACATCCTCTTTTTCTAAACTAAACAAATCTTTTAAACAATAAAAAGAGTGATTATAATAATCAACTTCAACAAAACTTAAAATTTTTTTATTTACAGAGTATTTTAAACGATTTTCTAAATAAGATTGATTAAAATTGTGCTTTATTTCAATATAATCCCCTTTACTTAAATTAACGGTGTTTTTTAGTTTTACACCGTTTAAAAAAATTAAACCTTTTTTAATCAGTTCTCTAGAAGAAAATGGGCTAATGGTAAAAAGCAAAAACCACAACATAATATCTAAACGGTAAACGGGGGCTGCATATAAAGACAATACTCGCTTTTCTTTTAATAAAAACAATGTTCTACTTCTTTTTTTTAAACAGAAAGAATCATCATATAGCTTTGATACAAATCGCTTTGCATTTAACTGCAGCTTATACAAAAGTCGAAACCTATCCCAGCTCTTTAAGCTTTTTTTTGTCATATAAGCGTTTACAAAAAAAAAAGCCTTTTTACTCAACAGTATGTTTTTTTTAATCTTTACCCATTTAGACTTTTTTTGTCTTAAAAGTCTAGTAGGGTAGAAAGAGAATACACCCAAATTTTTGGTATATAAGCGATTTTTTAATTTTTTACGCATAATAATTTATTTTAAAATGTTTGAAATTAAAGTTATAAAAAAAACTAGACTTTTAATTGTATTAATATCAGATGTAACTTTATACGAACCAGTCTCTTGGGTGTTTTGACTATGAACGCAAATCATAAACTCTTCAGCGGTACTATTAAAGTTATTTGAAGTACAAATTGTTAGTATCTTTTTGCTTTGTAATTTATCAAAATTTCTGTATTTATATAAAATTACAATTGGAATTTTTCCCGTTAAATTTAATTTAGCTGCCCGCTTTACTAGTAATTGATATAAAAAGGGATCTTCGATAAGAATAAAAATAAAATCATACTTTTTATTTATTATATACTGAACTATGTTTATAAAAACTTTAAATTCTTTATTTAAATGTAAGAGAGTTAATGTATTACTCATTGCTTTATTTTTAATTAAAAGATTTTTACTTAATAAATTAAAATCAATTAAATCTTTTAAAAATTGAAGAGAAAGCTGTTGTTTCATACTAGTTTTTTATTTTTTTTTTAGCTGTTTTAATACTATTTTTTCATTTTTCCTTAAAAACCCTTTTCCTTTATACGGATCTGGAGACCTCAAACTTACAATCTTAGCCAAAAAATTGCCCAAAAAAGTTATATCATAACTTTGCATAGAAATTAAATTTTTTATTATAGATACGTTAAATATTTGTGTTGGTATGGGCAAAACTATTAAATGGCTATAACCTAGCTTAAAAACAATATCTTTTAAATTGTCCGAAAAAGATATTCTATAACCGACACCCTTTAAAATTAATTTTTTTTTTATAATACTTCTAACAACAATCAATTTAGACAGCTTAAAAAAAAATAAAGGAAAACTAGTAAGCTTTTTATTTTTGTTAGAAACAATTAAAAAATTTTTTTCTTTTTTTAGGCGTAAATCTTTCGGAACATTAATATAAACAGCCTTCTCTAAGTTTTTTTTAACAACTAGTGATTGTTGTTTATTTATTACAGCCAAAAAAATTTTTGTTATTTCACCGACATATAAACTTTTCATACTTAATTTAGCATTTAAACAAAACAATACCTCCGGTTTTTTGTTTTTTACACTCCGAAAGTGTTTTTAATCCTAGTGGTGTAGAAAAAAATAACAAATTATTTGATTCTGATATCCTAACAACATCTTTTAACTGTAATATTTTTACTTTAGTAAAAGAAGAAACTATTTTTAATTTTTCTAATAAAGAACAGTTATAATAATATCTTAAATGTAGCGCGGCAAAAGTTTCTACCCTGTCGTTTTTTTTTTCTTGCTTTAAAACTTGTATAGACTGAATTAAACCTTTTTTGTACAAAAGTTGAATTAAAGAAATACTTTTTTTGTTAATAACAACTTTAACAAAGCGTTTTTTTGCTAATGCCGCATTTTTTAGAGAAATTAAAATATATAGCATTGAAGTATTCATAGTTAAAAGGAGGTTTTATTGTTATGGAGTGGAATCGAACCACTAACACAAGGATTTTCAGTCCAATGCTCTACCATTGAGCTACCAAAACTTATTTACACTTTAAAGGAGTCGAACCTTTAACCTTTAGCTTAGAAGGCCAATGCTCAGCCATTGAGCTAAAAATGCATTTTTAAAGTTAAAGAGGGAATCAAACCCTCATACTAGGGTTTGCAATCCTATGCATTATCTTTATGCTATTTAACCACTATAGAATTGAAAGGATTTGAACCTTCACAATGCTCGTATCAAAAACGAGTGCCTTAACCAGATTTGGCTACAATTCATAAAAATTGAAAGAAGCAGGACTCGAACCTGCGTAAGAATTTTCTAATAGATTTACAGTCTAGCGCTTTTGACCGCTCAGCCATTCTTTCAATAAAAAAATTTATATTTTTTTAACTGAAATATTTTTTTGGGCAACTCTTTTTGAAAGAACATTTTGATAAAAACAAAAAAATTTTTCCGAAACTTCAAACTCTTTTCCACTAAAAATAATTCTAGCTTTTAATAGTTGAATTCGAGTACTAAAAAGTTCAGATAAATTTTTAATAGGAAATTTTAAATAAATTAAGTAAAAAATACAAATAAAAATAAAAGTCCAAAAAATTTGAGTATAAAAAGAAAAAAAATCAAATTGAGGCATAACTATATTTAAATTTTTAAGATAAATGTATTGGGTTCAAATCCCAATATGATTGAATTAATAAACTCTTTTGCAAAAATAAAACTTTACGCTTTCACTATATGTTATTAAGAATTTCTGTTACTGCAGCAAGAGTTTCCACGGTTGAGATGTTATTATACGCAATTAATATAACTTTACTTTCAGCCACATCTAAAATCATTTTTGCTTTTTCAAGAGATTCAATGGATAATGCCAATGTTTCTTGTGATATTGATGTTAATATGGGGTCTACGGTTCTGTCATCAAAAAGTTCAACACAAGTAATCCGAAAGTTAGACAACCACTCTAAATGATCCATATTTTTGGATAAGACCAACGCGGAGTCCACACCGTTTTGTAAAATAGTATTACCAGTGTTTTCTACAAACGTTTCCGGTAAACTTGTTATGCTTAAATCCACATCACCACCACCAACAGGTGGGAATTTGGATAAGACCAACGCGGAGTCCACACTGTTTTGTAAAATAGTATTACCAGTGTTTTCTACAAACGTTTCCGGTAAACTTGTTATGCTTAAATCCACGCCACCACCACCACCACCAACAGGTGGAAAGCTTGGTGGAATATCCGATCCGCTAAAAAGAAAATACAATACTAAAACTGCAGTGGCTCCTAACAAAACCGCAGCCGTCGTTGTTAGATACGGATCGGTAAATATCGAGTATACCGGAGCAGGCTCAACAACGATTGCTGCTAGTTTCTGCTGTAGCAATAGCTCCTCTATACGTAATTCGAAAATTTTAGTTTTCAATTCTAAAGTTTTTTGAGATCTGCTTTGACTTATATAACTAAGAATACTATTTATAAAAAGTAAAATTGAAGATAAAAAATAAAAATAAAAGTAAAAATTTGATTGCATAATTTTATTTAAAATTGTGTATTTTGAACAACAGCAGATACTGTTTCTAACAAATTTTCTGCTGTCAGAGGAGGCATAAAAGTCTCCCCGCTTGTAGTAATAGAACATAATACCTCCTCAGGCGCTGAAGACAGTTTAGAGCTTCTAAAACTGCAGTTATCGCCCAATGCTGCATCTATTTTTTTCTCAAAATCTGAAGCTTCATCACCTAAGGAACACAACTGCTGATACCAAAGAGGATATTCGTCCTCTCTTGGGAGATCAAAAGCAGTAAAACCATCAATGCCATAGTTTGTAACGCCATGGATAGTCTCATAGGTGAAATCGCCGACAATAATAGTAGAAATAGTAGAACACGTTTGCTCTATCACAGGATTTTCTGGTTTTAAATCAATAAGACTAGTCGAATCGACCATTGTTTTTATAGTTGACGCGACGCTATCGCCAGGCGGTGGGGTATTACCCCCGCCAAAAAAAAATAAATACAGTAATACACACCCGATACCCGCCACAAAAAGTAAAATAGAAACCGAAGTAGAACTACTAAGCATAGAGTAGACAGGAGCTGGCTCGCAAGAACAACCAACTGTCATCAAAAGCTTTTGTTCAATTACAGCGTTAGATGATTCTATTTTCAAAATAAGACTAACTAACTCTGAGTTAGTGCGGAACTGCTCTTGTGTATAAAAAAAAAGAGTAACATCGTAAAAAAGTAAAAAAACTAAAAAGTAATAAGCAAATAATATGCGCATTTTCAAAGATTAAATGTAGTTAATAATAATATATTTAAAAAATATATAAGCGCTAAATACCCACGTTAAGTGAAGCGGAAAATTCCTAAAATACCAGTTGTTTTTAATTAAGTTCCAAAAATTTAAGACTCTTTCGATAAATTTTTTCATAATAAATGTTTTATCTAAAAATACTGCTTATAAGAAGCACAATAAACTTAAAGAATCTTTTTATCCAGTACCCCAGCATACAACCAATAAACAAAGCAACAAAACAACCCGGAATGTCTTCTAAAAATTCGTGATATAAACCAATAATGTGTTCTAAAAATTTTTTCATATATAAAAATTAAATTTTATTCTTCGTAAGGGAATCGAACCCCGATTTAAATTTTTTTTTCCAAACGAAATTTTTGATGTTTAGCGTGTATACCAATTTCACCGCTTTGATTTATAAAAATCAATAATATTTTTATTTATTGTCAAACTTACACCTCGAGTAAAACATTTAAGTATTAACCTTTTTAATCAAATACTCAATAATTAATTTTGTTGTTTATTTAAAACAATATTTGCACGAAGTTGTTATACAGTGTATGAAACAAATAAACCTAATCTCTATATTACTTTGTTTACACTTAGGTTCAAGAAACTAAATGTAAGTTCCGTCTTAACAGACCAGTAATAATTAATCTTAGGATTGATTCTAAGAATATTTGCACTTATTTATTTCATAAAAAATGCAAACAAACCAATTAACAACGCAACAATGTCTTGTATATTATACATATACATTAATAGATATCCCTCAACCCGGTCGACACAATCAAAAAAACTAACGGTTCTTTTTTACAACTTAAAAAGGAGCCACGGCCCCCTGTTTTGAAAAAGACACTGAAAATTCTTTATTTCTCCTATCTTTAATAATCGAAAAGCCTCTGGCGCCTTTTTTTTTCTATTAAAAAGGCGCCAGAGGCTTTTTAAAAAACCTACTTGGAAAGTTTTTTACCTCTCCTATCTTTAATAATCGAAAAGCCTCTGGCGCCTTTTTTTTTCTATTAAAAAGGCGCCGCGGTCCCGGTTTTTGTTGTTTAAGAGAAAAAAAATCTCTTAAATTATAAAAATGTTTAATTGTTTTGTTTTAAAAAAGTATAAACTTTTTATTGATATGTGATTAACCACGTTTTTTCAAAATAAAACACGAAAGACTTAAAAAATTTTATACCTTAAAAATGTTTTATAAAATAAGTTAATACCTCTTTTACAGAATAAAATTTTTTTGTTTTTCAAGAAGCGTGTGGCGCCCTTTTAATAGAAAAAAAGGCGCCAGAGGCTTTTTGATTATTAAAGATAAGACTGATAAAAATTAAATATATATATATACATGAAAAAGTTTAAAAAAGTGCATTGTAAAAATTTTTCTTTTAGTTATGAAAAAGTGTTGGGTTGCGTTGTATTAAATTTAACTTCCGATTTGTTAAATCGTTTTAAAAACGTTGGTGTGGACCAGTATTGTTTTTCTTTGTCTATAGAGAGTGTGTTAACAGTGTATATAAGAACAAAAAAAAAAATTGAATTTAAGCTGTCGCAGCCGGAAAATCTTTGTTTTAATCAGTTAAAACTCTTACCACAAAACCTTAAATCTGTTTTAGATAAAAAAAAAACAATTTATGATCTTTATTTAAATGATGTTAATAAAGGAAAATATTTTAGTTCTACTTTTTTAAAAATCGCATTAAACGAGCAAAAAAATTTAAATAAAATTCAGAAGTTTAAAAGAATTTCAACCCGTAATTTTTCTTTTTGCTATAATAACATTTTAACTTCAAATATCTTGGAGCTAGCAGAAGAGTTGCTACAAAATTTTAAAAAGTATTCTGTGAATGAGTCCTGTTTTTCTTTATGTGCAAAAAATACATTTACTGTTTATATAAAAACCGAAAAAAAAGTTGAGTTTAAATCTTTAACGCCGAAACCGCTTATTTCAAAAAAATTTGGATATACTCCAGAAAATCTTGAGTCCGTTTTAGATCCAATAAAATTGGTTTCCGACCTTTATTTAAATGATGTTAACTGTGGTGAATTTTTTTACATACATAAGTATATGAAGCGTGAAATTGGCTTTATAGAAAAAACAAAGCCAATTCCTTTTAAAACTATATTAGGACACGATTTTACAGTTTGTTATAAAAATGTTCTAGATGAAAATATTGATATATATCTTACGTTATTAAAACGTTTTAATAAATTAACATCAGAATTGACTATTGAAAATGTATGCGGGTTTTGTTGTTCGTTAGACGATAAAGCTGTTTTAACTGTTTATTTTAGAACTATTAAAAAAATACATTTTGAAACACTCGAGCCGAGTATTTTGGTTATAGAAAAGTTAAACTTGAGACCACTTGACATTAAATTAGTTATTGATTCTTATGGCACAATACAAAAACTTTATAAACAGGATGTTTTTAAAGGCCATTTTTTTTGTTCTAGTTTTTTAAACGAAATAGGACTTGTTCGTAAAGAATTTAACGCAACTAGAAAGTTTTCTGATTTTAAAATTTGGGGCACAGAAACTAATGAAAACTTGGAACTCTATAAAACATACGAAAAGGATGAGATATCGGAAGACGATAATGAGCAAATTGTTTATATTGAGGAAGAAGATGATGAAAATTTTGAGCATTGTGAAGATAATATTTTTATAATTAAAGATGACAAAAATTATTAGATTGGAATGTATTATTAAATATTAAAAAAAAAAAAAA
>Ga0209084_1000346_pt1 | contig 43373 bp, 63 predicted proteins | sample C_130820_MF_Meta_FD_187309 | JGI IMG/M metagenome (GOLD analysis project Ga0209084, IMG submission 187309) | Freshwater microbial communities from Lake Croche, Canada to study carbon cycling - C_130820_MF_MetaG (SPAdes) (version 2) | ecosystem: Environmental > Aquatic > Freshwater > Lake... | reverse complement strand
ACTTTAAGTATAAGTCATTTAATTCTTTTTCATTGTTTACTTGTAAACAGATGATAGAATTAGATGTAGTTTTCCACTCGTTAAAGGATTGTGGAAATTGCTCTGCGAAGTCTGCACAGCTATGTACTGATTGTTGGGCTTGATAACCCGGAGTTAAATCACTTCTAGTGATAACTACTAATTTTGTTTGTTCTTTGTTAATCTAAGTGTTCTTCATAATTATTTATTATTTTTTAAAAATTGTTGTTCTTCTTTTGTTAGACTTTTCATACCTTTTTCTGAAATCTTTTCCAGTATTCGATTTAATTCATCTTCTTTTTCTTTTCTTATTGAGTTAAATTCATAATCATCAATAAAACGTTTTTCAACGTTTGTTTTAAATAGTTTTTTAAACCAACCTAACATCTTTATATATTAAATTTTTTGTGGCTCTGGAGGGGAATGATCCCTCGTCTTCTGGTTTTAGAGGCCTTAGACTAACCATACAAAGCCGTTTTATTTCTACAAAAATACAACTAATTTTTAATCTACCAAATTTATTCTTGTTTTTTTAAATCCTCAATTGCTAACTCTTCTAATGTATGAGGATTGTGTTTCCAATTCTTCCAAACTTCAAAATCCTTTAATCTTTCAAATGTTTCTTTTGGAATTAAGACAAAACCATCTGGTGCAATAGCACCAAATTTATAATAGTGTGCATTCTTAATTTTTTCTTTGATTTCTTCTGTAATATTTCTTGGGTTCATCTTGTTTTTTAATATCTATTGTCTGCACTTTTTTAAATTTTAGTAACCACTTATATAATTTTGGTGAGATTATAAATACTACTTTCTCTATATTAGTTCTCCATACGTTTTCCCAAGTTCCGATATTACAAGTACTACACTCTTTATCATATTGTTGATGAGTACTACATAATGAAAACCATCTTTCTCTCAAAAAAAATCTACCTTTATCTCTCATATAATAGTTATCTAGAAATTTATTTATTCTTTTGTTTACTGCGTTATCTTTAGTAAACAATGTTTTATGTTTATCCATTCCATCCTCTCTCTCATTTGTAAGTTATATCTAAAAAATGATATTTAGTTTAATTTACCTCGGATTCCAGGCATATAAATCTCAATCAATTGTATCAATTCTTCTTTACATTCCGTAGTCAATGATTTATTTTTATTTTGATTCAACAAAATCATAAATGAGCTAACCACTTTATTAAATTTGAAAGAATCTGTAAAGTCAAATATGGTTTTCCTAAATGATTCTATATCAATAGTTTCTTCTCCTGTTTTATCTAACCACGTTTTCATTCTATTTATAAACCTTCTAATTCCAATTATATTTTCATCCGACCAAGAACCACCATCAAAATAGTGACCAATAAACATCAAATAAAATCTAATTTCATCAGAGTCATATCCATCCAAACTAACTACATTATCTTTTGACTTAGACATTTTCTCTCCTTGGTTCAAGATCATTCCTTGATGTACCAACTTAGTAATCGGTTCTTCAAAGTCAATAAATCCTATATCATACAAAAACATTGTAATAAATCTTACATAGATCAAGTGCATACAAGAATGTTCGGATCCGCCAACATACAAGTCAACTGGTTTTGGTTTAATACCTTTCATAATACAATAGATAATAGTATAGATAGAACTATCTACAAATGTGTCCATTGTATCTGTTTCTCCTTCGATAGGAATAGGACAACCCCAACTTCTTTGTCTTGAAACACACCAGTCGTGTTGATTTTCCAACCAATTTCTTTGTGATTTTATTGTAGATTCTGGAAAGTCAATCTTATCCAAACCGGTAATCAATCTTTCTTTATAATCAGTAATTTTAAAATACCATTGGTTCAATGTTTTCTTTTCTACTTCTGTAGAACATCTTTCACATTTACCCTCTTTTACTTGTTCTCTTGCCAATACTGTCTCACAACTATTACAGAAGTCAACTTCACCATCTTTCTTATAAGCCAAACCTTTATCATACAATTGTTTAAACAACCATTGTGTGTACTCAATATAGTTAGGATCAGAAGTAATCAACATTTCCTCATATTGAGTATCCATGTTATCCATCTGTATTCTAAAATTTTCTATATTTTCGTAGGTAACTTCTCTTGGGTCTCTACCTACTTTCTTTGCATAGTTTTCTGCGGGCAAACCGAATGCATCATAACCAAATGGTTGGAATACCGTTTCCCCTTTATATCTCAAATATCTGCAGTAACTATCCATAATAGCATAGTTATACCAATGTCCACAGTGCAACCCACTACCAGAAGGGTAAGGAAACATCACAGTCACATATTTATAGTTATCATTCATCTTATTTATATTCTTTATTATAGTTTAGTTGCAAATATAATAATTATATTTAATATATACCTTATGAAGTACATTAAAACAATAAATGATTATGATAGGATCAATGAAGAGTTAGATATTAGTTGGAGACAACTTTTAATTGGAATTGGAATTATGTGTACTTTGAGATATTATCTTAAAGATACTAAAATTACTACTAAGGAAACTGACAAGATTATTTATGATATAAGTAATAAACCTACTACAAATGAGGAAGTTCTAATAACTAAGTTTAAGAAAGATTTAATAAATGATATTTCAACAACTAATAAGTTAGATACAATAAATAAGGATTTAATTATATCTAAAATTAAAGAAATTAAGTTTGTATGTGTTGATACTGAAACTATGGAGTTTATAGGTGGTGAGAAAGGGGTTATGGCTTGTTATATAAGACATTTTGATGAAAGAGGTAATAAAGTAAAGGCAATTATTGTTGACAAACAACGGCTTAATTCTTTAGGTTCAGAACAGGTTGTTATTCATGAATTAAGACATTTGGTTGATGATATTATGAGTGATAAAGATATACCATACAGTGAGTTTACAAATATTGTTGATATTTTAGATAAGGATATAGTTCTTCAAAATGATAAGGGTAAGAAAAAACTACAAAGTAAGATAGATTTTTATTCAAAACAATTGGTTGAGATAGCTATTAAAACCAAAATAAGTGATATTAAAAATCCAGAAGGTAAAAAGGTTGCACTAGATGCGGTAGGCAGTTTTGAAGATCAGTTTCAGAGTATGTTTGATGATAAACATACTGCAGATTACTTAACTTCACCTGCAGAGGTTTATGTTAGATTTCATGGACTAAAACGATGGATGATACAAAATGGTTATCTAACTGATATGAATGATATTATAACTCAGGATAAGATAATTAAAATTTTATCAGATACAAGAATCTTAACTACTGGTAGTAAATTAAATTTAGATTTTGTTGAATTACTTTTCTATTTAGATGTTGATTTTACCGGTAAAGAAACACATGATTTTAAGAAGTTAAATTCTATAGTAGCAAATTATACAGATTATCTAAATAGACCGGTGGTTTAATTTATTCTAAACTTGCTAAATATTTGTTTAGATGCTCAAAAAGAAGGTATAAAGTTTGATAGAGTTAAATATGTAATGGATGAACTTAATAGAGTTTCTCTATATTATACAGATATTATGAATATGAAACAATTTGTAGTAGTAATGGAAAGAAATCAAAAGTTAGAAAAATTAGGAATATAAAGAAACCCACTTCTATCATTTATAATTTAATTATTTGCTCCCAAGGATTATTCTCATTACCAAAGTGACATATTGCAGTTTGTCTATAAATAGGTCTATTCATATCAAATAGTTTTACTATACCACTTGGAGTTACTGGAAATTTTTCTTTTACTAGTTCTATTAGTTTTATATCATCACCAGTTCCATAAGTATCAACATTGATTGAACTTGGTTCTGCAACACCGATCATATAAGATAATTCTACCTTACATTTTTTAGCCAATTTATTGGCAACTATATTTTTAGCAATATATCTTGCAAGATAAGCACCACTTCTATCTGTTTTTGAAGAATCTTTTCCAGAGAAAGCACCACCTCCAACAGGACAGTAAGGTCCATATTGGTCAACAACGATTTTTCTTCCGGTTACTCCACAGTCTGATACTGGACCACCAACATTCCAAGAACCTGCTGGGTTTATATACAATTTTGTATTTTCGTCTATTATATCTAAACCTACTACTCCTTTAATAAAGTCTAAGTTTAGTATATTTCTAAGTTCTTCTAAAGATATTTTAGTTGAGTGCATAGTAGAAATTAAAATACTTTCAACTCTTCTATTATCACCATCTTCTTCAATAGTAACTTGTGATTTTGCATCTGGTCCTAAATCAAAATATTTACCACCAATTGAAACAACTGCATCAACAATTTTTCTAGAGATATAAGAACCAAGTGGCATATAATTTGGTGTTTCGTCACTAGCATATCCAACCATAAATCCTTGGTCACCTGATGTTACTTCTTCATCACTAATCTCAACTGCTGAATTTATTTCAGTACTTTGTTTGCCTATTAAGTTAATTATTGTTAAGTTTTTATAGTAGAATCCATGTTCTGCATCAGTATAACCGATTTCTTTTACTAGATTTCTTATTACACTATCATAATCAATTATTGCTTTTGATTTTACTTCACCACCTAAGACTACTGTATTATCTTTAACCATTGTTTCTACTGCAACTTTTGAGGTTGGATCAATAGTAAGATAAGCATCTAAGATAGCATCTGAAATTTGGTCTGCTACTTTGTCTGGATGACCCCAAGCAACACATTCTGTTGTTATATATCTTTTCATAATTTAATTTTAGTTAAGCTTTATAGTGAAAAATAAATAAATGTTTTATATTTGTAGTATGAGTATTTAAAAACTATTTGTACTTATAATGATATAAATGTATGAACGATATAGTAATAGTTGATCACGTTGATAAATTTGACCCAATAAGTACTGAATTAGATGAGGATACACAGAAGTCATATCAGAATATGGCTAAACGACTTAAAGAATTAGCAAAAAGAAATATGAGAGTACTTAAAAGAAAAGAAAAAATAAAAAGAATATGCCAGAATTAGCAGAAGTAAGAATTATGAGTGATTATATAAATCATCACTCAAAGAAAAGAAAGTTTACAAAATTATATCACGTTGAGAAAGGTAATAACCCAATCGACTCTGAACTAATTGAAGATTTTGAAGTAATTGCCAATTCTTTTGGTAAAGAACTACAATTAAAAACTACAAATGATACAAAAACATTAGACTTCTCTGTATTTATGGGTATGTCTGGTAATTGGAAGTTTGTTCCTACTGAAAATTGGAATGATACTAAGTTTGTTAGAATGAGAATTGATACAGATGATGGTAATTCGTTATTACTTTATGGTTCTTATATGGGACCGAGATATAGATTAGGAGCTTTTACTGGTGTGAAAAGAGGACCAGATCCTACAAAAGATTTTGATAAGTTCAAAAGTAATGTTTTAGACAATCTAAAATTGAAAGCATTTGATAAACCAATTTGTGAAGTTCTTTTAAATCAGAAATACTTTAATGGAATTGGAGCATATCTTAATTCCGAAATAGTTGGTAGATTGGACTTTAACCCATTCAGAAATTTTAAATCACTATCATATAATGAGTTAAATAGTTTATTTAATGTATTAAAAAAATGTTGTGATGAGGCATACTATTTAGGTGGTGGTGAGTTACAAGATTGGTTTAATCCATTTGGTAAAGGTAACATAGAAGATTGGATAAAGTTTTATGGTAACAAAAATATATGTTTTAAACAAAAATTTGGAACAAGAAATATTTGGATTCAAAAAAAGTGGAAAATTACCTAAGAGGAACAATTCTTTTTATATATACATAAAGCAAATAATTTTATGAAGTATTATGTTTATACATTAAGTCATAATGGTATAGTGTTCTATGTTGGTAAAGGTTCTGGTAGAAGAATGTATATTCATGAAAAAAGAGCTAAAGTTGGTGTTAAATCAAATAATAATAGTGCGTTATATGAAAAAATATTATCTGTATTATCTATAGGTGACGAGATTGATTATTTTAAAATTTATGAGACAGATGATGAGATTGATTCATATAAAATAGAGGTTGAGTTGATTGATACGATAGGACTAGATAATCTTTGTAATTTAACAAGAGATTATTTAAAGACATCTGTATCAGAGATGGTTAAAAATGGATTAAAAAAGTCGGAAAAGTTTAAAAACGCAATTGAAAATAAAAGAAGTTCGGAGATACGGGAGTATTATAGAATTATAAATACTGGTGAAAATAATCCCAGATATGGTAAAAAAAATACACCTGAACACAATGAGGCTATTTTTAATTCATTAAAGAATATTCCAAAGTCTATTGAACATCGTAATAAAATATCAAATGCACTTAAAGGGTATAGAAAAACAAAAAAACATCTTGATAATATATCAAAATCACTAAAAAATTCAGAAAATTTTAAAAATATGGTTAAATCTGAGACCTTTAGAGAAAAACATAGAGAAATTTCTAAAAAGAGACATGATGAAAGAATAACTTATTACTTTAAATATAATGAAAATGTAATTATACATAAAGGAGGTTTAAAAAATATGACTGAAGACTATAATATATCATATTATTATTTAAAAAAATTAAGATATGGTGATATTGATGAATATAAAGGTTGGGAATTTATAAAAATGGAGAATGAAGATTGAGTTTGATAAAAATCATTATGTTATCTGTGAAGGAATAACATTACCTTTAACAAGAGAACAGATTATGGATATGCAATCATACGGTTATGATGCTCAAAATGTCATAGAAGATTTTTATAGAAAAAGTACTGCATATGTTAGAGATCAAAAGATTGATTTAATACTAAAAGATAATAAAAAATGAGTTTTTTAACTTAATATATAAATTACAAAAAAAAATTAGTTATGAAATATTTAAAAATATTCGAAAATTTTAAGGTAAATGAGGAAGTACCATATGATTATGATGCAGGTCAAACTCTTCGTCAAGAAAATGAGGTTTCAGATGAGGTTTCAACTGATTGGTCTGACTCAGAATTAGAAGATTTAGAAAAAATTGGTGCAGAAAATATTACAGATTCTTCTGCTATAATAAAAGGTGAATCTGGATTTATTATAGAAGTATCTAAGAAAATTGGAAGAGACCACGTAAACAGGGTTCAAAAAGAAGGAATTGTTTATTGTTTAAAAATGAACCAAGAACTACCTTATAAACAAGGAATCAATCATATTGAGGGTGGTAGAGAAGTTCGTAAAATGGACTATTCTAAAGCTAACTCAGGATTTGGTGATAGTAGAATAAGTGCTGATGCGGGTGGATGGAAGATAACTCTTCAAAAAATAGATAATGCATTTAAAATACATAGATTTAATCAAAAGGGTATAGTTCCTAGAATGACTAAAGATGGTGTAAGACCGGTTTAAAAAAAGAGAGACTTTCGTCTCTCTTTTTTTTTTAGTCTTGTAATTCAAGCTGTTCTTGTTTTTGAAGTAACTCCATCGCTCTTGATAATCTTGTTAAACCAATTCCTGCACCATATCTTGGGAAGAAATCAAAGTTTAAGAAATCATCTAATTCTTTAGTAACTCTTTCTTCACCAAACAATTCAAATAATTTAGCCGCATATCCACCTTCTGAAATAGTTTCAAATGTATGTCTCATTTCTTCTTTATCACAACTTCTTTCTGCAGAACCAATTGTTTCTTGTCCGAATAAAATAACATCTACTTTATTAAAGATTCCATTTGCTTTATGTTTCATATTCCAAAATGGGGAAGTTCTTTCAGGGAAATTTTGTAAAGAAACACAATGTCCTAATTCTTTCCACATTCTAGCTTCGTGTTCATCTTCTAAGATTTCAACTCCACCGTACTCTTCACAGATTTCATTGTAGTCGATTTCAACTGGTGAACCAAATCCTAAAAAGTTTAACAATTCATCTTCTAATACTTTAAGATCTTTTAAAGTTCCTTTAGATTCAAATTCAAACATTGGGAAAATAAGTTCGTGTCTTCCAGGGATTGGATCTTTTTCTGCTCTATAAGATGTAGAGATACAGAAGCATCCTGGTAATTCTGGATTTGATAGTAAAACTTCCTCTAAAATCATTTGACCTGTCTGTGGTAAGGGCCATACCTCACCATTATAGTTGTATGTTGATACTGAGAATGGATTTTCACATGCTGATAGAATCGTTAAATTTGGTTGTGTTGCGATTTCTACAAATCCTTTTTTTGTAAAAAATTCTCTTAGTAGATTTACTGCCGTGTTGTAGTTAGTAATGTTTTGAATGTTTGTTCTTTTTGTTCTTGACATATATAATTTTTTTTTTAGATAGCATAATGCCATCTAAAATTATTCTATGTATATATACAAAAATGTTAGTTTTGTTTTTGATAATCTTTTAATTTTTCGATTTTTCTAAGTTTAAAGTTTTTTGAAATACCTCTATTTAAAATTCCATCTAAACTAACTCTATTTGGACCTTTTAGATTTTTATCTACATTAAAATTTTCAAGGTATTTTTTTAATTCTGATCTACTTTCAAATACTAATAATTCATCATCTATTTCAATAAAATAAACTTTTGAATTAGGATTACCTTTACCTTTATTATTGTTACTCATTTTTTCAATGGATTCAATGTTATGCTTTCTACCTGGTCGACCTTTTAGAGTTTCTCTTATTTTATTTTTAACTTCTTCTGTTCTAGGTATTCCTTTACCATATCCCTCATGTCCCATTAGACCATTACTAATTTTTTTTCTATACTCTTCAGTCTTCATATATTCCTGAAATATAGTATTGTTTTTTAAAGAGTTTGATGTTTTTATTTTAGATTCCTCTCTGTGTCTAAATCCAGTTTGACCTTCACCACCATCAGTAAGATTATTTAAAGGACCACCATTTATCTCTCTGCCGATAATTTTTATTAGTCTTATTTCCTCATTATGTGCATCCTTTTCTAATAGGTTGTCAATAAGTATTTTATATAATGGTTTATAACCTTCTTTAAGAATTAAGTTTAATTTATTGTGAAAATGTGTTTTACTATTTTTGTATGTATAAAGGTGTTTTTTAACTCTATCTTTTGTTCCTTTTCCAATGTATATTGGTTCATAATCAAATTGGTAATCTCCATATATGAATTCACCTGGTTTTCTATTATCAAAATAGATGTAGATATAAAATTTATTTTCCATATACTATATATAAAAAATTACATCCTCCCTGACTATGAAATTGTAATTTTTTTTATGTCAATAAATCTATTTTTAAATCTCTTCGATTTTCTATAGTATCATTTTCTACCTTTTGTTTAAACCAATCTTTAACTTGTTCCTCATCAGTTCGTAGATAATCTAACCAACAATTATCCATTGTACTATACTTCATAAACTTTGTAAGTTCTTCACTAGTATATTTTTTTAATTTCATTTCTCTTATACGATTACCTTCTAATGTGATTATCATACCATCATCGGTTATATCTAAAATTCCTAACCAAAATGTTAGCATTTCTTGAAAGACCATACCTTTCTCAAATAGTCCATTGAAAACTATTTCATTTGTTTTTTCGTTTATATTACTCATATTTATTTATATAAAACAAATATACAAAATAAAAAATTAAATTCCGATAGAATTTAGTTTTTCATTTCTAAAATAAGGAATAAGTTTTTCTGATAATAATTCAAATGCGGTAATTTCAAAATCTTCAAGTTTAGATTTTTTATATCTTAGGCTATTACCCGAATTTTTCTTTTTCAGTAAATTGTTATAAATAACTTCAATTTCTTTTTCAGTAGGTTCTTCTACTTCATTAAAATTTGTAAAGTCAACTTCTGAAATGTTTATAAATCTACTATTTAATCCTTGTACAAGTTCGTGACTTATTTCATCAGATACTTTAATAAACTTCTTCCTTGAATGTTCATAAAAAATTGCAGTTAGTATTGGTGATACTGTTGATTCGAGGGAAATTGTACAATTGATAGGGGTTTGTGCCATTTTTGAAGTTTATTTTTATATATTATAGTACTAATCTTCTTTTAATATATTTTTTAATGTTTCTTCTCTTTTAGTTGATAGTTCCCAGGATTTATAATCTTGTTCTGACATTAGTTCAGATTCTTTAAATAATGAACCTCTACTTCTATCCGCACGACAGTCATATTTATTTTCGGTATCTGTTTCATCCAAATTAGCTTCAATATAACGTTCTATTACCATCTTACCATAAGATTTATGATAAACGGGTTTATTAAGGTCAAATTTATTTCTCATTTTACAAAGTTACATTTAATTTTTAATATATACAAAAAAGTAATTTTTATAATGAGATTTCTACAAAAGTTTAAAATATTTGAATCAACACAAGAGTTACCAGAATTTGGTACGAAATGGATTAATGATAAAGGCGAAAAAATATTTATACTAAAATCTTTAGATCCTGATTTTATTTCTTATTATAGAATTGATAGTCCTGAATATAAGTGGGATATTAGACCTTCTGCTTTTTATTCTGAGTATAAGCCATTAGATAAACATATTTATAGAGACGATATTGAGTTTGATTTTGATAAAGCTACTTATTTATCTGATGAAAGAGCTATAATTGCGGCTTACTTTATAACTAAACAAAATGAAAAGTCAATTGAAATTTTAAATATAAAAGAATTTGCTGCTGATACTGCAACTTTTGGTGATAATGCTAGACCTTATTCAGTTACTTTTCATAAAGGTACTTTACCGACTTCACAAATTGCAATTTTAGGAGAAGTTCCTGAAAAAGAAGGATTTTTCTATGTTAAAGTTCCTTATTGGTTGTACAAAGAAACACCAGAGTTGAATATTAAAAGAATCGTTGGTGATTTTCATCATATGAAAAGATTAGATCTTAGAGATCATAGTTTACGTAATAAAGAATTGATGTCGAACTTTAAAGATCCTAATGTTATTAAATACTTTGCATCTTATAATAAAGATGAAAGAACTCAACAACAAGTAAGGAACTACGCTCGTTCATAAGTTAAATAACTAAAGTCATGCTTGTGTCTTTCATCTGCTGGATGATATTCTTCTGAAACTAATTTCCATTCTTCTCCAATTTCTGGAAAGAAAGTATCTGCTTCAAAATCTGAATGAACTCTTGTTAGTTCAATTCTATCTGCAATTCCCATTGATTGTTTATAGATTTCTCCACCACCAATTATCCATATATCTTTATCCGAAAATTCTAATACTTCATCTAATGCAGATTGAATACTATCAAATGTAAAACATTTTTCTGGTACTGAGTAATCATTTTGTCTTGTTATAATTAAGTGTGTTCTATTAGGTAGAGGTTTAGGAAACGTTTCAAACGTCTTTCTACCCATAAGTATATGATTACCTGATGTAAGTTCTTTAAACCTCTTAAAATCATCTGGTAAGTGCCATACTAAGTTGTTATCTTTTCCAAGTGAGTTATTTTCTCCGGCTGCTGCTATAATTGTTATCATAGATATTTTATGATAAAAAAATAAAAAGTTTAATCTTCTGATATTGGAGAAGTGTAACAATCATTACTAAATGTAAACTTAATACACTCTGTAGTTGTAAAGAAGATACTATCATAACTAGAACTAGAAGGAATTGAATGTATTGATAAGGTTACATATTTAAAATCTGTTAGTCTTAATAGTTTAATTGCGGATTCAAATCCTATGTAGCGTAGATACTCTTGTTCTTTAGGAATTTCATAGTTTTTCTTTCTCCAAACATTACCATATTGAAATCCCGTATAATCTCCATTCCTTTCAATTCCAGTTGCTTGTAAAATCCATCTCCCTCTATCACGAGCATCTACACGTCCAATTCTACGTTGTTCAGGGGTTAGTTCGTTTTTATTAGTATCACATCTTCTAACAAATGAAATAGGATATGAGATCATATTCGCTTGTGAATTTAAGTGAAATTTTTTTATCATTGTAGAAAAATCTCCATTAGGAGTAAAACCTTCATCTAATATTTCTAATACTGAGTAAGTTACATCATCTTCTGTAAGTCTTTTGGACTCATTAAATTTCTTCAAGTATATCATAATTTAGTTACATTCATAACAATCAACTCTACCAGAACCTCCACATTCATCACATTCTGATGTTCCATCACCATCACATCTTCCACACTCTTCAAGTCCACGACCACCACATTCTGTACATTCTACAGTACATTCTCCGTCACATTTATCACAAGTTGATCTACCATCTCCATGACAATCATCACAAGATACTTTTCCTTTACCTTCACAATCAGAACATTCCTCACCTTCTTCATCAGTTCCATCTCCATTACAAGTTTCACAATCTACTTCACCATATCCATCACAAGTATTACACTCTACTTCACCATCTCCATCACATTTCGGACAGTTCTCTGTACCATCACCTTCACATTCAGAACATTCTTGCTCACCATCACCATCGCATCTGTAACAAGATCTCTCACCAGAACCACCACATTCTTCACATTCAAAGCTACCTCTTCCACCACAATTTTCACAAGAACCATCACCACCGTCGGTACTAGTTAGTTCTGCATCATAACTAGAGTTATAGTTAGTAGTAAGTTTTCCATCTTCTCTAATAAGGTATTTTAAAGAGTCCATATAAGGATAATCATCAAAGTTTGAATTTTCTAGTGTAACATAAACCCAACTATCATCTCTTTCAAGTTCTTCACCATTGAACATAATAGGATCTCCAGTATGAAATGTTTGATTCTTTTTATAATAGAATCCATTTTCTTTTGCAAAGTCTAGGAATAGTTCAATATCTGCACTATTTATAATATAAACTCTATCCATGAATTTTCTTCCTTTATCATCTAACCAAAGAAGTGCTCTGGCAGTAATTTTATCTGGATCATCCGCAGATTTTAATATAATAAGTGATACTCTGTCTGGATTTTCTGAATAGATTGATAAGTATTCTTGACATTTAGCATATCTCATACAAGAAGAACCTAATGTTCCTAATTCTTTATAATAATTATCCACATGATACCATTTTTTAATATCGTCACCTTTAACTATTTCAAATCTTGTAAAAGCTTCTTTCTCTACTAAAATAGTTGCTTTGTATTTACTTACAAAATCTTCAAGATCTTTTGGTTTAACTTCGATACCTGCTTTAGTTAGAATTGCTCTTACAAATCTACCAACGTTCATGTCAGATTTTTTAATTGTTTTAGGATCTTCTACTTTTTTTGCTTTATCATCTGGTGTAAAGAAAACTTTATCTTCTTTATCTACATCATATGAAATATAGTTGTAGTTAGTATCTACCTCTTCACCATCTAATTTTAATAATTCAGATGCAACTGGTGAGTTTATTTTTTTCAATAAGTCATAAAACTTATCATCAAGTACAATTGTTGCTTCCAATAAAAGCATCATGTCTTTTTCTAGTAAAAATTCGTCGTATTTTGATATTTTATTATTCATAATGTATATATTATTTTTTTTTATGTGAAAAGTCAACTATTTTTTTAATATATAGTTTATGAGAGTTTTAAAGTATCTTAAATTTTTCGAGGAAGTTGAACTTAACTTAGGTGAGTTAGAAAAACAAAGAGGTGGTGAAAAGAGGGGTAATGCTTTAATAAAGAAATTACAAGAGCCACAAGTTAAATTAATTATAAAAGGAGAAGGTGAACGAACTATTGATCATATAAAGGTTGATGGTGAAGAAGTTGTTCCGAGTATTGCAGTAAATGCTATTAAGACAGGAAATTCTAATACTTATGATGATGGTAAAGGAGCTAAGTTATTTGGTAAACCTAGGTATAAAGATGTTTTTGTTTCTGGGGAAGAAGTATTTAAACTAAACCAAGTAAAGAAAACTGCAGAATTTGGTGCAGTTGGTCCAGGTGTTTTAACTAGAGAATATGAGGCTATTCAATGTTTATTTATTGCATATAAATTAAAGTATCCTAGAAAGTCTATACTACTACAAGATGTTTTAGATTTTTGGGAGAGTTATTGTAATAAAGATGCCGAAGCATTAAAAAGAATTAATATTTATTTAGATGATAAAGTGGTAATAACTGAGAATATATTAGATAGTTTATCTACTAATAAAGATTGGCTAAATACTTTTGTTAAAGTACCTGAAGTTTTATTTAGATTTAAAGGTATGTTCTCTCCTAGATTATCATATTCTGTTTTTCATGAATCTAATAAAGATAAAATATCACCTGCACAAAATTTACTCAAAAAATTTAATAGTTTAAAGAAAATAAAAAATACAGACTCAAAAGTCAATTTTTCTAAATTCTGTCCAGCGGACGTTTATATTGTAGTAACTAGATATATAACTGTATTAAATGCTGCAATTTCTGCTTGCGAGACTATGGAATCATTAGTAAAAGTTATAGATGATTACTTTGATGAAAATATTTTAATACCCGTATCACTTAAAAAAGTAAAAAATGGTGATGAAACATTTCAGATAATCGTCAATAAAGAAGAAAATAAAAAGTTACCAGATTTTGATATTAAATATTTTAGAATAACACAAGATCCAAGTAAAGGTATTGGATCAAAAATATCTACTGTATCCAAATGGAGTGAAGAACGTACCCCAAATGGAGAAGAAAGTACAATTAGAAAAAACAGAGATATAACTATTGATTCATCAAATACCGGTAATTCGGTAAATGTTGATGGTGAAGTTTCTGGTTCTTCATCCAGACATGGAAAAATATCTTTTACTGGAATAAAATCTATATTGGACATTCATAAAGATGAATTTAACTTAGATGAGATAGAGAAACATTCTGAAATTAGAACGAGAACTCTTATTGATTTAAGAAACTCTATTACTAGTTTATATGATGAATTGATTAGTTTGAGAGAATTTGCAGATGGTGTTGATATTATGGAGATGCCCTCTACTATTCAAGTTCCAAAGATTAAAAATGGAGTGCCTACCGGTTCTTCTTGGAATAAAGTTATTAAATATACTGATTTATCTAAAACTGAAGAAGAAGATAGTAATATCAAAAATAAATTAATATCTAAATTACAATCTTTACAAATATTAGTTTCTATTGCCAAGATATATAAAGCAAATCCTATGTCAGGTAATGATGTTATGACTAAAATAATGAGACATGCACTTTCTATTCAAACATCTGAATTTGATACACCTAGATATTTAAGGGTAATTTAATAGTATCTTTTAATATTTCCTGCTTTATCTATTAAAACATTTTTACCATCTTTTTTACGTACTAGAATATCTGTTCCTGAGAATCTTGCTTCTAATACTCCTTGTGATAAAACTCTTATATTATTACCACCAATGTCTTTAGTTTCTAACTTACCATCTATATTAGTTATTAAAAAAATATTCTGTGAATCATCATATGTACCAAATGCAACATTCTCGGATATTCTTCTACCAAGGTTACCCATAGAATCACATAAATATAAAGATTGATTTAGTATTTTAAACATCATAACTTTTGTATAGTTTTATTATATATATAATAATATGGAAAAGAAAAATATATTTCTTTTATTAGATGATGAAATTGTAACTCGTTATAAAGAACATCTAGATAAAGTAGGATATGATAAGAATAAACTATTTGAGAGAATAATTATCGATTTTTTAAAGAAAAATGAAACAAAGTCTTAAAAAATCAATTTTAGGTATTTTTTATTTATATATAGACTAAATAAAATAATTATGAGGTACTTGAAAGAATTTAACGAGAACAAAGATGTATTCATGGAATACCTACTTGAGTTTACTGAAGACAGTAAACTGGAAGAATTATTTAATACTAGATTAAGTAAATTACTTAGATTTGTAAGAGTAGAAGGTATAAAAGATTATACTATAAAAGGCATAACCAAATCAGGAGATACTAAATTAGTTTTAAAAATAGGAAAATGAAGAACCCACTCGAAAGTGGGTTTTTTTAATTCATATACTCTGTAAAAAATTGTTCAAAGATTGCTTGCATTACTGGAACACATATTGAGTTTCCTGCTAAAGCAACGTGTTGTTTAGTTGTTAGACTTGTAGTTAAAAGATTATCAATATCTTCATCCTTAACTCCCATAAATCGGTAACCTTCTCTTGCTGTTAGAGTTCTAATTTTATTATCATCTAACATAATTTGTGGTGATCCTGATGTAGTTAAACAAGGTGAACACCCATCTATTGAATAAATTCTTCTTGCTTGGTCATATTTTACATCACTTCTACGAGCAATCATTCTACACACTGAACTTAATTTAGGTGTATTGATCTCATAAGGTGGTGTTATAAATAATTTAGGATCAATTGTAGATTCAACAAATCCTCTCATTGGTGTTCTAGATTTTTTAAGATTATGAACACCCATCATTTTATTAGAAACTTCTAAAGATGATTCACCTAATACTGAAAACATAAATACTCTTTCACGGTTTTGAGGACAACCAAAATCAGCACCGTTAAGTACCATCCAAGCTGAACCATAACCTAAAGAGTTAAGTTTTTCAATATAATCATTAAATTTTTTGATATGATTTTTTGAAACTAGATTTTTAACATTTTCCATCAGTAGAAACTTTGGTTTATTATGTTCTACGATTCTTTCTACTTCGTATAATAAACCGCTTCGTGTTCCTTTTTCAATACCACGTTGTACTCCAGATATAGATATATCTTGACAAGGGAATGAGTATGTTAAAAAATCACAGTGAGGGAAATTTTTTTCATCAACTTTTGATACATCACCTAAATTACCTTCTTCGGTAGTGTGTAATGAATCATAAGCTTCATTTGCTGATTTAAGAATGTCACAGTTTGCGACGTTACGGTATTTAATACCACTATACTTTAGTGCTAGTTCTTGGGTACCATACCCAGAGAATAAACTTATAATTTTTAATTCTTCCATATTGAATTATATGAAAGAATTAAAAATTGTTTAGTCTAAATGTCTAATATCTTTATGTGAAGATTTTGAATGATTTGAATGGGACCATAATCTTGCGAATGGTGTAGTAAAATATTCATTATAACATAGAGTATCATCAATATGAAGATCTATATTATTTTCTTTACAATATTCAGCTTTTGTTGAATCCCACAGAACATCATCAAATTTTTTCTGAACTGTTCCATCTGGGAATTCGATTTCTCCTAGGGTTTTTTCAGTTTTTAACAAGTGATCATAAACTGAGAATTTGTGAGTATAGTTTATACCGTGTAATTGTTTTTCTAATTTTTCTGTCCATTCGCCGCCAGTTATGATGTGGACTTCTCCACCATTTTTTATGATAGAGTCTGCTAAAAATACAAAGAAATCTGGAAGTGCATCGATTACTCCATGTATATCAATACCAATTTTAAATTTTGCTGTTGAGCTTTCGTTTACTATACTACTAAATTTTGTTATCATAATTTATATATTAAATTATTTCTTCAATTTTCTTATCTCTCATTTCTGCAGTAGATAAAATTTCTTTTACAAAGATATGAAAATTACTTGTAAGATTGATCAGGTTTAATGAAATATTTGTCCTCGGGCCGGAACCACTTGATTGACTGTCTAAAACGGAATTTGTATTTGTAATACTTCCCCAATAGTTGAATCCAAACGACGGCTCATAAGTGGCACTATTACTACTTCTTTCATTCCAATATTCTATTACAAATGTTTTAGTTTGTGTCTCATTTGTATCATAGTCATATAAAATTGTAAATTGATCGTTATCATAAAATATATTTAATATCTTACTGTAGGCAGGTACTTGAAAGGTTGCTTGATTATAACTGACGTGTTTTGATTGTGTTGTTATCATATTCCTAGTTTATTTAATATTTTATCTCTGTAGAAACTTATATCATTAACTATAAAAAGGTTTGAGTCCGTAATAACTAGATCATCAATAATCTCAATAATCTTTGAAGTGTTCTCCATTGGTATAAATCCAGTTTGATAACTTGTAACTATTTGACCTATTTCTAATAAATCTACACTAGCTGGTTCTTGATTTACAATACCTTTACATTTCTGTATAGAGTATTTATCTAAAAATTCTTTATTATTTAGTATTTTTTTATAGTATTTATTTTCTGTATCTACCATAACATAGGAAACCTCGGTAGGTTTACCACCGAGGTGATTATGAATTAAATCTCCTACTTTAACTAGTTTCATTACAATATTTTAGTACCTGGATTTGCGTTTACAACAAATGCTGGTGTACCATTTTCTAATTCACCTGGCATAATCATTGCTTGTGACTCAATACCCATCATTTTAACAGGTTTTAAATTTGTTATGAACAAGAAAGAGTATCCTTCTAATTTATCAACGTAGTGCTCTCCCAACGAAGGTTTAATATTTGTTACAACAACTCTCGGTGTATCCTCACCAAAGTCAACTTCTAATTTAATAAGTTTATCTGATTTAGGTACATCTGTTACTGATATAATCTTACCTGTTTTAATTTCTAATTTAGATGAGGCATCTAAAAACTCACTGAATTCAATTTTATCTTTCATGTTTAATATATTTATTGCTTTAGTTTTACATTCTTGTTTTAATCCTGGTATACCTAGTTTCCAAGGTTTTACTGGTTCTCCCGTTGAACAATTTACAAAGTGAACTTGTTGCTCATCCAAGAAATCTTGTATATCATCTAAGATAACATACTGTGATACTTCTGGGTGTCTATCTAACCATAGTTTAACTTCATGACCTCTTTTTACTTGATCGTAATAAACTATATTAGTTGATTCACATACATCTACACAGTCTGGTGTTACATCAATTATTTCACCTGGTAGATTACGTTCTTTCCAAAGTGCTAACATTCTTTCAATACCTTTATCTTTCCAGGTAGAGGATATAACGATTTTTGCACCTGTTTTCTCGATGATTTCTTTTAAATTTTGAACATACTCATCCCTGAAGATATGACCAAATTGGTCTTTATCATCATAATCTACATTTAGAACGCCATCTATGTCAAGAAATATTGTTTTCATAATGACAAAGGTACAAATTATTTTTGATTTATTAAAAGAATTTTTTGAATTCTTGTTAGTTGTTTTATTCTCCACTCTTCCTTTGCTGCCAAAGATTTTGTTTCAAATTCACACTGATACATCAGTTTTACTGGTGTTCTTGTCTTGGTATACTTCGCACCTTTCTTCTTATTATGTGTATCAATTCTCTTTTCTAAGTTATTGGTTATACCTGTATATAACGTCAAATCACTACACTCTAAAATATAAATATACCACATCATCTATATATTCACTTTCATGCAACATCATGATATATTATATAATAATAACAATAAAAGTGGTTCTTAAAGAACTCTTTTATTATAATGAATAACATAAACGGCCAAAGTATAGTAAATAAAAATATCTCAAATACTGTAAACGGTTCGCTTGATTCTAGCTCTCTGATTGAGTAATCAATTGCAAGTGTTATAAGGAATCCTGTTATTATGTAAGTGTTTAAATCCATATTTTATATATTTTAATAAAAAACCCTCACTTTTATTAAAGTAAGGGTTTAAACAAGGTAGTTAAAAGTTGTGTTACTCACTAACCACGACTTCACAAATTTTTGTGGTCCCACTTGGGCTCGAACCAAGGACCTACTGATTATGAGTCAGCCGCTCTAACCAGCTGAGCTATGGGACCATTACTACTATATATTGTATATTTCGTAATTGTTTTACAAAAGTACAAAAAATAATTGAAACAAAAAATTAAATAAATAGAAAAAAATATACTATCTTTGTGAAATGGAAATTATACAGCGACATGGCATTGCCTTTAAAGTAATAGAAAGAAAGATGAATTTTCCTTTCATAACTGATTGTGATGATATGTTATGTGAAGATGTAAGTTCATTTTATTCAGACCCAAACACACAATCTATTGTTCTAATTAGAGATAACTATTCTAAACCTATTATGACTTATCAAGATATTCTTGATGAGATAGAGTATTTATATGATGATAGTATTCGCTGGAGAAGTGAAGAAAGAAGAGATAGTTTAAGAATCTATTATAATAAAGTTTCTAATATAATGAAAACTTATAAAAGACAAGAACAAATAAATAAAGTATTAAATAGTAACGAATGTACATTTCACTTAGCATGTTAAAAAACAAATTATACTTATTTGATAAGTGGTTATCGGAAGGTAGAAATACACTGCTAGTTTTATTATTAGTTGTTGGTTCTACATTTATGATTAGTTATGAACCTACTCTTTTTTATGGAATTGGTTTATTATCTATTATCTGTTTTTATGTTGTATTTGTAAAAGCAAAAATTTTAGGTTTAGATTGGAAACTTGATAAGTCGTTATATGATGTACCACAAGATCAAGAAATTATAGTTGTTACTAAAAATTTCTACTGGGATGGTTCATTAAAAAGTTATCATGTTCAAAGTCATACAAGTAAACCCAATACCGTTTTTATTGAAAAAGGAACGGAATTAAAAGTTATACATTTTAAAGAAACAGATGATGATTGGATTTTGATGTTAAAGAAAGGTAATGGTGAAATAGTCATTACTGTAAATTATTTAGAGTCAAAAGATTATTATAAAACGAAGTCTCAAATTAGAGAAGAGAAATTAAATAAATTATTAAGTAAAAAAATATGGTAAAATTACTACCCGCAACATTCAAATGGGTTCCTAAATTAGAAGATGTTATTGAGATAGCAGGAATACACCCAAGTCGTGTATTCAATGTTTATATCTTTGGTTCTCGTGTATATGGTAATTATGATGCTGCATCTGATTGGGATATAATTATAGTTGCAAATAATTCAGTAGAAGCAATTGAATTAAAAGAAACCGTTCAAGACAAGTATTCATATAATATGAATGCTCGTTTTATTAGATATAATATTCACATTTATACACCGGATAGATTTCAGAAAGATTTAGATTGGCATCGTATGAATAACCTTGAATGTATCTTTGCACCAGACTGGGCTAAGTTAAAAGAAGATAAGAAATATGAGTTTAAACTAGATTTAAAGAAGTTGAGACATGCTTCATCACATATTAGTTCTAATTCTTGGGTAAAATGTAAGAAAAAATTATTGGTTGATGGTGAGTATCGTACTGCGATTAAATCATTCTTTCATTCTATTAGAATACCTATGTTTGCAACACAGATTGTACGATATGGTAGAATTACTGACTTTACAACTGCAAATTTTATTTGGAGAAGACTTATGTTTGAAGAAGTGGTTTACAATCCAAAAACCTATTCACCAGAACATAAAGATCGAAGATGGGATTGGGAATCTTTGAATTTAGAGTTTAAAATAACATATAATCTTATGTTAAGTTTATTTAGAAAAGTAACTGATAAATAATGGAAGAAGAATTAGAAAAATTATACCAAGATTTACTTAAAAATAGACAAATCTATAGAGGTCAGGGTCTTGTACAAGCTAGACCACCACATGATTTTGCTTCCTTGTATCCTAGTGTTCAGAAAAAGTATTACTATAAAATACGTATGAAGGCCGCTATTAGAAAAAGAAAGATTACAAATATATTTCAATAAAAAACCCATCTTTAAGATGGGTTTTTTAGTATTCGTTCTAATTTATATTCTCTTCGTAGTATCTGTTTTTCTATAACATCTAATTTTAAAGGATTATATCCACTCTTTAGCATTATTGGTGAATATCCTTCTTTAATCTTTTGCTCTATAAGTACTGTATAAAACCCACCTACATGTAATAAATAGTCTTTTATTTGATAGACTCTATCAGAAGGATAAGTCGGTGCAAAAAATTTACACATATATCCGATTGGATACCACTTCTCTAGTATCTGTAATTGTATATCTACCGGTGTTTTACTAAAACGTTTCCACTCATCGGAATCATAATCCCAAAAAACTAACGCTTTCTTACCAAATGTACTCATTTTTATATAATTTTAACAAATATAAGTATAATTTATGAGAATGAAAAAATAATATATAATAAAAAATTATATTATAATAATGTTAAAAAAATATATTGATTTTATAACAGAATCTCATGATTTAATAACAGAATCTCAATTGATTGAACTTTTATTAGAATCTGATGTAATGTTTTCAGATAATTTTAAGAAAGTATTGGGAAAGATTGATAGTCCTGTTGCTAAAAAGATTCTAGGATTGGAAAAGAAAGACTTACCAGTAGTTGCTAACTACTTTGATATAGACCCAGAAAGAAATGATTATTTATATTTTACTGCAGATAGAAAAGCTCAAGAGATTTTAAATGATCCAAAAGAATTATATCGTTTTGTAGGAAATAATGGTGGATGGCTTACTCACGGTGAAGCTAACAACGCAATTTTTGGGAGATTAGGATATGTACCGGAAGGTGATGTTTATAAACCTACATCAGCAGAAGTTGGTGAAGTTGTTGAAAAGATAGTTTCTGAGAAGTCTGGTAAAACTTGGATTTGGTTAAAATTTGCTAATGGTCAAGGTGTTTTTAATTTAGAGAAATTAAGACCAGTTGATGATAGAAACAAATTAGTTTGGTCAAAAAATCGTCAAGATGTTAGAGTTGGTAGATCAATGAATGCACTTTTAGCATTAGCTGCTAGAGAAGATGATACTGCTAAATTTACAGCAAGAGATATTGAAATCTTTGTGAATCTATATAAAGCTCAGATGGATAAATTCAATGATAAATTCTCATTCTTTGATGTTGTTCAAGGTGATGATATTTATTATAAGTATCAATATGATAATTACTATGATCCAAGTGGTACATTAGCAAACTCTTGTATGGCAGAAGCAGACTCTAGTTGGTTAGATCCATATACTGAAAATAACACAGTATCTTTAATTATTTATAAATCACAAGATGATGATAGTAAAATTATTGGTCGTGCAATTCTTTGGGAATGTTTAAATGGTAAAAAACTAATGGATAGAGTTTATACTAACTCTGATTCTGATGTTGAACTGTTTAGACAATTTGCACAGGATAGTGGTTGGTGGTATAAATCAAATAATAATAGTTCTTCAACTATAAATGCAATTGGTCCAGAAGGTCAACAAGAAAATTATTTTACTGCAGAAGTTCAATTACATAAAAGACATGAGAATTTCCCCTATATGGATACTTTAAAATACTATAGTCCCGAAACAGGAATTATGTCAAATGAAAAGCCAGATACTGGATTAGTTTATTATTGTGAGTCAACTGAAGGGTATTATGATAAACTTTGTGGAACTTGTGGAGAAGACGGTAGTATTACTTGTCCAACTTGTGATGGTGATGGTGAAGAAGTTTGTACTGAATGTAATGGTGATGGTGAAGTAGAAATTGATGGAGAATCAACAGAATGTCCAACTTGTGGTGGAGAAGGTAAGAAAACTTGTTCACAATGTGATGGTGATGAACAGATTACTTGTCCAGACTGTGAAGGTGACTACTAATAAATAAAATAAAAAAATCCCTTTTTAAAGGGATTTTTTCATGATGTCAATTTAATATATAACTTATGATTTCAAACTATTTAGATTTTATTACAGAAAGTAAACTAGAACTTCTTTTAGAAGCAAAGATAGTTTATACTCAACAATTTTTAGATGTATTAGATAAGATAGATTCTAACATCGCTTCACAAATTCTATCATATAAAGGTAAAGATATGGATGTTACTAGAAACTATATTGATATAAATAGAGAAAAAACGGATAGTATATTTTTTAAACCACAAGATAAGATTGATAAAGCATTATATACATTACGTAGTAATGGTGGTGTTTACGATAATCTATCTAAAGTGGCAGAGAAAATGGGTATTATTCATAGTTGGAAAGAACCATCTGATGGTCAAACTGGAGTAGTTATAAAAAAACTTACCTTAGAAGAAGTTTTAAAGATTTCTCCACATAGTCCAGGTGTTTGGTCTTATATGTATGATAATAATCAACAATTATTTATTTTTCAATTTGAAGAAAGAGGTAAAACTTATGAAGCAATTATTTTAGATAATTATCTTGTAAAAGATGTTTCTAAAGTTACTCCTACTGAAGTAAATGTTGGTAGATTTGTTAGAGCCTTTTTGAAAAATTTAGGATTAGAATATAAAGATAAAGAAATTGAAGACTTTGTTGATAAATACAAAAAGGTATTAGAGATGGAAAAGAATGCTTTTCAAAGATTTAGAGAAGTAAAAGGTGAAGAAATCGCAGAATGGTATTCTGAAGAAAATTATGAAAAAATTGCAGGAACATTAGGTGGTTCTTGTATGCGTCATTCAGAATGTCAAAAGTATTTTGATATTTATACTGAAAATCCTGATAATGTATCAATGATTATTTTAATTAGTGAAGAAGATCCTACTAAAATTTGTGGTAGAGCTTTACTTTGGTTAGATGATAAAGGAAGAAGATTTATGGATAGAATATACACTATTAGACGTTCAGATGTACTTTTATTTAAAGAGTATTGTTATACAAATAGTTATTACCATAAAGCTGAACAAAGTTATGATGAAGATTCCAATTTAGTTTATAATGGTGATGAAGTATATGGTAACGAAAGTTTAGTAAGAGTAAATCTTAAAAAAGAATACTATGATTATTATCCTTATATGGATACAATGAAGTATTATAGTCCAGATCTTGGTATAATTTCTAATAGACAATTTCCTAGATCGGATCATACAACATATTATACATTAACTCAAACTAATGGTTCTAATGGTCAAGATTGTGATATATGTGATGGTAGTGGAATAGTTGACTGTCCAGAGTGTGATGGTAGAAAGGTAATACGTTGTAGAGACTGTAATGGAGACGGAGAAAATCTTGAAGGTGGGGCTTGTGGAACTTGTCAAGGTGGTGGTACAGTTCGTTGTGATATATGTGATGGTGATGGTGAAGTTGGATGTCCAGAATGTAGTTAATAAAAAAACCCACTTCTCAGTGGATTTTTTTTATGATTTTCTTAAAACTTCTTTAGTATAGTAATCTTCAAAACCATCTAAGTAAGTAGTAATCGGTGTTGATTTATCAGTGATGATAATTTCATCAATAAATCCAAAGTCTAAAGCTTCTTGTGAGTTTAACCAATTATCTCTTCTAGCACTTTCAAGTACGTAGTCAAAATCTCTACCACTATTCTCTGCAAGCATCTTGAATAAGATATAGTTATATTTTTCTGATTCCATTTGAGAGATACGATTATCTTCAACGTGTCCTGATGCACCTGAAGAAACTTGATGTATCATTACTTTAGAGAAGTTTAATGATGCTCTTTTACCTTTAGTTCCTGATGATAATAAGATAGAACCCATAGATGCCGCCATACCAGTATTTATAGTTTCGACATCAGAGTTGATATATCTCATAACATCAACCATACCTAATCCAGCTAAAACTGAACCACCTGGTGAGTCAATGTGCATTTTAATGTCTTTTTTCTCAACAGAGTCTAAATACATCAATTGAGCTTGAACAACGGTTGACATTTGTGTATTTACAACACCAGCAACCCATAATATACGGTCTCTCATCAATCTTGAGAAGATATCCATCTGTGTAACTCTCATTTCTCTTTCTTCAAGAATGTATGGTGTCATACTATTCTCTACTAAACCTTTTTCGAAGTAATCTAAGTTTAAAGAAGAAATTCCTTCACTTAAAGCATACTTTCTAAAATCTTTTCCAAAATCCATTTTTTATAATTTAAAGTTATTGAATTGATATGTCAAAAAGTGATAAAAGTTTATCAATAATAATTTTTTAGTTTCACTTATTTTTCCATATATTTGCTTTTTAATTTAAAAACACATATGAAAAACACATTCAAATTATTCGACTTTATGGGAACTCCAGTTTATTTAAAATACTGGTTCTTCATATTACTTCCTTTATTTATTTTACAACAAGGATTTTCTGATGGTTTAGATTGGTTCTTATCAATCTTTGCTGCAGTCTTGTTACATGAATTGGCACATACCGCAGTTGCTAAAAAATTAAATCACTATGTAGGACATGTTTATTTAGATGTATTTAATGGTGCTGCTGCAATTGATACTACTTATTCTTCCTATAAGGATACAATACTAATAGTATTTGCTGGTCCACTTTCAAACTTAATACTTTATTTTATCGGTTATTATTTAGGATTAGATATATTTACACAAGTAAATTTATTTTTATTCGTATTTAATATACTACCAATTTATCCAATGGATGGTGGTAGAATTTGTAAAGCGATTTGTCAGTGGTTGACTAAACCTTCTGTTGGTAGAAAAATAAATGGATATATCTCTATAGTTACGAGTATATTACTTTTCATATTTTCTATAATGGTTCATAATGTAATTATGGCAGTATTTTCAGCCTTATTTGTATTTTACTCATATAAAGAAATAGAACAAAAATATTAAAAATGTTAGACATTGGTAAAACAAATCTTTTCTTAAATGATAAAGCTAAATATGTTGTTAGTAAACTAATAGATGATTATGATCTTATGGGTCATAATTGTTTGTTTCTAACTCACAAGAATGATACATTACAACTTAAATGTGCTTCTTGTACTTATACTACCTATGATTCGATACCTGATGTTTTATCACAGAATCTATTTAGAGTAAATATTATTGTTGTTGAGTCAAATAGAAAGTTTAACTTTTTACTTGACTCTATAAGAGAAGTAACCGACTTACCAGTTATTTTAGTTACTGATGATTTATCATATGATTATCCAGATTATAAATTTGATTATATTTATAAACTTTATAGACAAGAGAGAGATACAAATCTACCATTGAATCTGATACAAAATATAAATAGATTCGAGGAAGACTTTTTAAATAACTCACACATAACAGATGTTAAAAATAATTGGAACACATCTTTGTCAGATTTAAGAACACAATATATTAGAGATAAAAAAATTAACGATTTATTAAAATAAAAAATGAAAGCACACGTAATTGTAAAAAAAGGATATGAGTATGATGATAGTATCTATTCAGAATCAGAAGGTGGAAATCCTGAACTTATTTGTTTCTCAAAAGAAGATGCTGAAGCAAAAGTAAATGAATTAAATAAACAAGAGTTTAAAACAACTTCGCTTAGTTACTACTCTTATGAATTAGAAGACATATTAAATGTTGATGTTGAAGAATACGAAAATTTCAACCAATCTTTAGTAGAAAAGTATGGTAAGATAACTAAAAAAGATTCTTGGAATGATACTGGAAATACCTTACATCCACTAGCAAATGATGAAGAAACTGAGAAATATATAAAGATGGTTGGTATAAGTTTTTATGAAGTTAAAGCAACTGATATTGATGTTCAAAGTTTTAGAGATTATAAGATAAATGAAGTTTTAAAATAAGAAACTGTTAAGAAAGAATATATATGTTATGAGATATATATTCTTTCTTTTTTTATTTATATTATTTTCTTGTAAAACCGTGAAGAATACAATCACACCACCTTCTCCTTTAGAAACTCTTTGTGATAGTGATGAAGATGGTGTTGATGATATGTATGATAAATGTCCTGATACAAAAGGTAGTATAGAAAATGTGGGCTGTCCTGGTATTGAAGTAGTAAAAGATGTTTATGTTGATAGTATTAGAATAGTTAAATCATCAAAAGAATTAGAACCTAGTGTAATAGTTACTAATAAAGATATAAAGATTAAAAATGTTAGAAAAACTGAGGTAAAAAATGAAAAATCAGTTCAATTAAAAGAAGTTCGACCTAAGGGTTTAATTGCTTACTCAGTTCCTAGTTATATGCAAGTCGGTGAGGAATATTTAGTAAAAGTTAGAATAAGTAAACAAAATAATAGAACTGTTTTACTAGTTGGTGATAGAGAGATTCCTATATCTGATAATTTAGAATCAGTTAAAGTTGAATCAATTACAGTTTCACCAATAATGTCTGCGAGTTTATTGTCAAGTAAAAGAGATTTTGAAATAACTACACTATCAACCGAAATTCAAAATATAGATGATGAGGGATATACAGAATGGAGTTGGAGTGTAATTCCTTTACAAGGAGGTGAAAATAATTTAAAACTTAATGTAAAAATTAGAATACAAGAAGAAGGTAAAGACTATTATAAGGATATTACCGTCTTTGAAAGAAAGATAAAAGTGCAGTCTAATCTGGGTTCCAGTATAAAAGACTTCGTACTCAACAACTGGGAGTGGTTTATGGGTGCAATTTTTCTCCCAATTTTTCAATGGTTTTGGCTGTTGTGGAAGAGGAAAAAAGAAGATAAAAAAGAAGATGTTTAATTACATCTTTTTTTATTTTATAAACATAATTGTATAATTTGAATACAAATAAAAATAAAAATAATATTATGGATAATATAAATCTAGTAGAGTCTTTTACTGAGTTAAAAGATGTTAAAAACATTGATAAAGAATCAATGATTAAAATAATGCAAGAAGTTTTTCAAACTATAATCCTAAAAAAATATGGTTCTACAGATAACTTTGACATTATTGTAAATCCAAATAAAGGAGATTTAGAAATATGGAGAAATAGACTGGTTATTGATGATAATGCTGATGATTATGATGAGAATATTCACATTAAATTTACGGATGTCAATAAAATCGAGTCAGGTTTTGAGATAGGCGAAGATTACTCTGATGAAGTTAAAATTACTGACTTTGGAAGACGTTCAATTTCATCAATTCGTCAAATACTTAAATCTAAAATTATTGATTTAGGTAAAGAGTCTTTGTATAAAAAATATAAAGATAGAGAAGGTGAGATTTTCACTTGTGAAGTATACCAAATTTTAAGAAAGGAAGCAATTGTTATTGATGATGAGGGTAATGAATTCGTTTTGCCTAAAACAGAACAAGTACCTGGTGACTTTTATAGAAAAGGTGACTCAATTAGAGCGATTTTACAAAAGGTTTCTATTGATAATGGTAAACTTTTTATGACTTTATCAAGAACATCCAACAAGTTTTTAGAAAAGTTATTTGAACTTGAAATACCTGAAGTATTTGATGGTTTGATTACCGTTAAAGCAGTTGTTAGAGAACCTGGTTCCAAAGCAAAAGTTGCAGTTGAGTCTTATGATGATAGAATTGATCCAGTTGGAACTTGTGTTGGTGTTAAAGGTAGTAGAATACACAGTATTGTAAGAGAACTTAATAATGAAAATATCGATGTTATTAGTTACACTACAAATAAGTCATTATTTGTTACTAGAGCACTTGGTCAAAGTAAAGCAACTGTCGAATTAAATGAAGAAAAGAAAACTGCTAATGTAGTTATACCTTCTGAAAATATTTCATTGGCAATTGGTAAAGGTGGTATGAATATTAAACTAGCTAGTAAGATAAGTGGATATAAAATAAATGTATTCTCTGATGTTGAACATAATGAAGATGTTTTATTAGAAGACTTTTCTGATGAGATTGATGGTTGGATTATTGATGAATTTAAGAAAGTTGGATTTGACACTGCAAAAAGTGTTTTAAAAGCAGATTTTAATTACATTGTTAAACAAACAGATTTAGAAGAAGAAACTATAAGAGAAATTATTAAGATTTTAGAAACTGAATTTAATTAAAAAAAAGAGACTCATTTGAGTCTCTTTTTTTATTTTATTAAGTAAAGTTTAAAATTACTAGATTTTGGTTTTTCATTTAGAAAGTAATACTTTTCTGTTATACCATTATATTTTATAGTTTTAAGAAATGCATCCGGTACTGTTGCACCAGTTGGTAATTTAACTGACTTATTAGAAAAGATAAGTTTTATTTCAACATCTACTGTATATTTTTGAGCTAATTCTCTTTCATATACTTCTAAGAATCTCCAAGTTCCTCTATTTAAGTATTGATCCTGTAAAGCACAGTTTAAATAAGTAAATGTTTTGAATAACATTACCTTATCACAATTAAAATCTGCAGCAGGTGCACAATGTCCTTTGTCATATATGTTTGCCTCATAATCTTTTGCATCAGATGTCTTGTATGCCTTATCAGTATAGAAGTCCATACCTTGTCTTGATGCTTTACCATCTTGACAAAGTACACGGTACTTAACTCTTAATGGTTGTTCTAATTTTTCTGAATATGACACTTCAAAAATGTCTGTTTTAACTAACACACTATCTCTAACAACTTGAGAATAACTCATAAACGTTGCTGTAAATAATAAAATCGATAATAATTTCTTCATTGTTTTTTTTTATTTTTTTTTAACTTAATATATATTAAAAAATAATATATAAAATTATGAAGATATTTGGTTACATTTTAATAGTAGTTTCCTTACTAATTGGTATATTAGTAGATATGAATACATTTGATGATGTTAGATTTCCGGTATGTAGTTCATTTGTAATATTTTTAACAGCGATTTATATCTTATCTGTTAAAAAATCTAGCTAACAACTACGTAAACCATTATCTTACTATGTTCTTTGATAAATTTAATCTCACCAAAAAATCCTAACTCTTTGGCTTTTTGTTCATACTTATCATAAATCTCATCAAAGTTATTATCTACAACCTTGACTTTTTCAATTCCTAGTTTTTTTAATAATAATTCCATATGGTATATATTTTATATTTCAACTCCTGAGAATAATTTAATATAATTATTATGAAATTAAAAGTTTACATTTCCGGTTACGGTGCAGAAGTTACTCAGGGAACTTTGACAAATGAGAAAGTTGAGAAAATATATGAAAGTCATGATTCGTTAGAAGAATACTTTAGTCAGTATGTTGACGATGATTTTAGTTGGTATGAGATTGATGATAACTTTCATTGCTCTGCTGCTTATTTAGAAGAATCTTCTATTCAAATTATAGATGAAGAAGGTACAACTATTTATGAAATACCTTGTGATGAATTAGTTTATGATGAAGTAGTAACAGAACCTATTTATTCCACTGATGAAGAATGTGCTATTACTTGTGTATCTACTGAAAAAGGTACTTTTTTTGAAGGAGATTTTGAGATTGAAGAATTTAATCCAGAGTTACTTACTTTGAAAATTAAAAGATTGGAAAGTTTTAAAATGGTTTCTGAAGTCTTTTATGGTGGTGATGAAATAGCAGGAGATTTTGTTTTTTCTAATGGTAAAGACTTTAACGTTTATATTGACTAACCTCTCTTTAACGGTATTTCTGGATTAATATCAAAGTTATCATTAAGATAAGTTTTTAACTCATTTTCAATATAATTTTGTGGTACTATTTTATTATCATCTTCCTTTGACATCTTATCACTAATAAAGGATGTGAAATCATCAACTACCTCTGGTTTAAGTGCTTCGATTAGTCTATCAGATACTACAAATGCTCTTGAAAATCTATCTTTTAATGGAACATCACCTTCTGGTAACATCATGTAAGTGTCAATTGTTTTCTTTAAAAAGTCTGTATATTTAGATTGTGGTTCTAAATAGGTAAATATCGTATCAAATACTCGGTGTGTTAAACGAGAAGTTCCAACAATAGTACCAATCACTGCAAGTATTGGAAAGAAAGGTGCTAATGATAGTGGAATAACTACTGGTAATATACCAAAGATACTTTTTTTTAAGTTTGTTTTCTTTTTAGTATCAATAGCATCTTTAAAAATTGCATTAAGTATTCCAAATGTAAAATCATTACCCTTACTATGTAAGTAAGCACCTAGATGTCCTTTTTTAGATAATGATATTTGTCTTTCTAACTCTTCTTTATCAGTCACACCCATTTTAATAAGTTGTTCTTTTATATTTTTATCATATTTTTCAAGAATTAAAAAGTCGTTATATTTTTTAAGTTTATTCATTATCTAAAAACAAAGATTATTTTTTACTATATATAAAATTATGATAACAGAAAAAACGATTTCAGATTTTCTTTCATGTGAGTATAAAGAGTTTGCTATGTATTCAATTGAAGGTAGGGCAATACCATCCGTTGTTGATGGCTTTAAGCCGACACAAAGAAAGATCATTCACATCTCCAATCAAATATGGAGAACTGGTAATGAGAAGAATCTAAAAGTATTTCAATTAGCAGGTAAAGTAGCATCTGATGCATTTTATCATCACGGTAATACTTCATTAGAAAATGCTATTGTTACGATGGCACAAAAATTTAAAAATAATGCTGCGTTATTAGAGGAAGATGGTCAGTTTGGTTCATTACGTTCTCCACAACCTGGTGCAGCAAGATATATTGGAACTAAGTTAAGTGACAATTTTAGATTGATTTATAAAGACTTTGATCTACTTGAGTATAAACAAGAAGAAGGTGAAACAATTGAACCTAGATACTTTCTACCAATTATTCCAACAGTATTATTAAATGGTTCTTCTGGTATTGCAGTGGGATTTGCTTCTAATGTACTAAATAGAGACATTAAAAGTATTATTGATAGTTGTGTGAAAGTTGTTGAAGGAAAAAAAATAACGAGCATTAAACCCTCCCTAAATGAGTTTACTGGTAATTTCATACAAGATAAGGAAAATCCTAAGAGATGGATTATAAGAGGTTTATTTCAGAGAGTGAATACATCAACTGTTAGAATAACAGAATTACCACCTTCTATGACTTATGAAAAGTATGAAGAGATACTAGATAAATTAGTTGATAATAAAGATATTGTATCATATGATGATAATTGTAAAGATAATATAGATTATACAATTAAATTTCAAAGATCTATTTTAGAAGGTATCGATGATACTGCAATGATTAAGTTATTAAAGTTGGAGGAATCATCTACTGAGATATTTACAACACTTGATGAATTTGGTAAACTAAAAATATTTGAAACATCCGAAGAGATTATAGAATACTTTACTAAATTTAGACTAACTTATTATGATATAAGAAAACAACATACTTTAGATAAACTTAATAGAGAATTAAAGATATTAAGCAATAGAGGTAGATTTATAAAAGCTATTTTGGATGAGAAATTAAAAATAAATAATGTTTCTAAAACAGAAATTATAAAAAATATAGAAACATTAGGTTTGGAACAAATAGATGATTCTTATGATTATCTATTAAGAATGCCACTTTACTCTTTAACTAAAGAGTTATTTGAAAAAATGAAACAAGACTTCACTGGAAAAAAAGAAGAAATTAAAATATTAGAATCTACAGAACCAAAAGATATGTATCTGTTAGATTTAAGTGAATTAAAAAAGAAGTTTAAATAGTTGAACATTGAATTTTTTTCACTATATTTGTAAAAATTATAATAAAGATGAAAGAACAATTAAGCCAACTTATAAATGAAAGATCTCCTGGGTCTAAACCAATCTTCTTGGTTATTAGGGGATCACATGCATACGGAACTAACATAGAAACTTCCGATACTGATTATGCCGGTGTATTTATCCAGTCATTGGATGATATTCTTGGTAGTAAATACAAACAACAAGTAAACGATGATACTAATGATACTGTAATCTATGAGTTACGTAGATTTTTAGAGTTATTGGCTAGTAATAACCCAACTGTTTTAGAATTACTTAATACTCCAGAAGAATGTATTATCTACAAAGATCCTATTTTTGATCTTATATTAGAAAATAAAGAACAATTTATTACTAAAATCTGTGCTAATTCTTTTGGTGGTTATGCGAGAGCTCAAATTGGTAAAGCAAAAGGTCAAAATAAAAAACAAAACTGGGAAAAGGATAAAGTTACTCGTAAAGACTTACTTGACTTTTGTTATGTTATTCAAGGAACAAAGGCAATTCCATGGAAAAAATGGAATGATGGTGGTAAATTTGATGAAAGATTTATTGGTGCTGTAAATGTTCCATATGCGAAAGATGTTTATACTCTATTTTATGACCGTGAAGGTGATATGATGTTCTCTGGTAAAGAGAAAAAAGAGTTGAGTGATATGATGATTCAACAACGTAAAGATTCTGGTCGTGCATTGGGTCTTGGTTATAAAGGATTGATTAAAGCAGGTGCAACCACTATTGATCGAAGTAAACTTACTAATATGACTGATGAACAAATTGATAGACTTGAATTAGTTTTTCGAAAAGAGGCTGAAAAGAACTTGGGTGTGTCAAATCAATTAAGGTTATCATCAATTCCAAAAGGACAAGAACCATTTTGTACTATTACTTATAATAAGGACGGATATTCTGAACATTGTAAAGATTTCAGAGAGTATGAAGAATGGTTGTCAAAAAGAAACCTTCAAAGATGGGTAGATGTTAAGTCTCACGGTCAACAAATTGACGGTAAGAATATGATGCACTGTCGTAGATTGATGGATATGGCTCGTGAAATTGCAGAGGGTAAAGGTATTCTTGTTAAAAGAGATAATGCTCAAGAACTTCTTTCAATTAGAAGAGGTGAGATAGATTTACAAACTTTGATTGATCATGTTGAAAGTGAGATTGAAGAAGTAGATACTTTATTTAAAAAGTCAAACTTACCAGAAAAGGTAGATGAAAATTTTATAAATAGTTTATTAGTAAAAATTAGAAAATCGGTTTATGGTATACAGTAACGCTTCAATTATCGCAATTATTTTTGGATTCTTTTGCTTAGGGTATTTATTCAATACACTTTTGAGAAAGATTATTGATTGGCATAATGATGGTAAGTATAAAAAAGAAATTATGGATATTTTTCAAAGTGTCTTAGATAATCTTTATACAAATAAGACAAGTTTCGGTAGTCGAATAAATAATACTGTTACTATTATTACCGAACTGAATCAGATAGGTATGGTAAATGTTGTTTATCTTATGGATAGACATGATATAGCTATATTTAAAGGAGATAAGTGTATTTACACATCAGACTCGATAGATAACTCTATAGTTAATGAAATCATTGTTGGTCTTGATGTTTTCTACAAACATGAGATAAATGATGTCGTGAATGTTATGGGGATGGTTTTCTCACGTGATGAATTTGAGAGTAAGTTCAAAATAAGGGTAGAAGATATGAAGAAAGGTATGTTTGGTAATTCTCCGAAAGAAGAAATGTCTGATATTGAAAAGATAAAAAGACAGAATGAAGTAAAGTTTAATATAGATGATATATTGGATAGAATTACATCTGTTGGTATTGAAAATCTTACACCAGAGGAAAAAAGATTTTTAGATAGTTATAATAATGAATAATCTAGAATTGAATGGATTTAACTCTAATTTTGGAGACTTTAATATAGTATCAATTTTAAGTGATTATCTAAATCATTGGATACTTGGTTTAACTTCTATTATTCTTGAAAAAGATAATCTATATTTTTATATTCAAGATGAAAAGGAAAAAATCAGTGATGTTTCTAAGATGCCTATCTATATAAAAGAAGATTGGATAAATTATAATAAAAAGGATTTAAGTTTAGATATTATAAATAAACACATCAAGTATTATAAGAATGATGATGAAGATATGTTTAATTTACTAATGACAATACGAAGAGACTTTATACTTACAAAGTATATAAAATAAAAAACCACTCAATGAGTGGTTTTTCTTTTATTAGTTAAGATTAAAGAGGTAATTCTTCTTCCTCTTCTTCTCCTTCTTTCTTAGGTTCTTCCTCTTCTTCTCCTTGTGCAGGTGCCTGAGCTTGACCTTCAGCAGCTTGACCTTGTCCTTGTGCAGGTTCTTCAAACTCACCTTCTGCAGGTGCTTGTGCTTGAGGTTGTGCTTCAGTCTGTACTTGTGGTTGAACTTGTGCTTGAGCTTGTGGTTCAGTTTGTGCTTGAGGTTCAGTTTGTACTTGAACTTGTCCTTGACCTTGTGTTTGTGCTTGAGTTTGACCACCCATTATTGCACCACCAGGAATTTTATCAATATCTAAAAATGTAGTAGTTACATATTTAATGATCTCTTCTGCAATATCTACATCACCAAAAAATTGACGTAAGTTTTTACCTGTTGTATCTTTTACTTTTTTAACATAAGCGTTGATTAGTGATTGAGGTAAATCAATCATAGTTTTTACTTTATAAAGATCGTTAACTTGGAAAACAGATTCTTTGATAATCTCTTCTCTATTTTTTTGAATACGAAATTTTTCAAATGCTTTAACGTGTTTCATGTTTTTGTTTATTTTTTATATGATATATATATTAAGAATAAAAAGCCGTTTTTATACTTTTTATTATTTTATAACACCAACTACTTTTAGTACTAAAGGTATTATTATTGCAACACCACCTAAACCACCTACAACCATTTTTAACTTAGTTCTTCTTAGCTGTTTATCTTTTTCATCAATTACTTGTTGTCTATTGGCTAATTGAGCTTCTAATACTTTATTTCTTTCCATCCAACCAAGTATTTCACCTTGTAAAGATTTGATTTTCTCATCTTTAACTAGTAATTGACCATCTTGGTGACCTATTGTTACATTTAATTTAGCAATTACATCATCCTTTTCAGAGATTACTTTAACACATAAAGTTTCATATTCTTTCATCTTTATATCTTGTGCTTCAAACTTTTCCAATAAATCAGAATTATTATTAAGTTTCATTGCTTGTGGTATAGTCATTACTATTACCTTTTGTCCAAGTGAATCAACTTCAAATTTTGGATATTTAATTTCCGGTGTTAGTTGTGAAAACATTGTTGTGAAAACCAATGTCATTAAAATTGTATAAATCTTTTTCATATTTTAGTTTGTTTTTTTTATTAAAGCTTCTAAAAGTTCATCATCAGTTAGTACTGGTGGATTTTTCTTTAGTGCTTCGATTTCTTTTCTGTTCTCAGTTATACCACCTTGAACTTTATCTAAATCTGCTTTAGATTTTTTAGCTTTTTCTTGAGCTAGTTTTGCATCCGCTTTAGATTTTGTAACTGCTATCGCAAGTTGTTTATCCTTAGCATCTGCTACTTTAAATTTACCTTGCCATACTAATATCTTGGCATCTGCTGCTTTTTTATCCTCTTCTAGTTTTTTATACTCTGCTTCAAGTTGTTTAACTTTTTCTTTAGATGCATCACTACCTCCAAAGAACCACATTAGTCCGAAAACTGTACTTGCAGCTAGTAAAACTAAAATTAGTATTGTTTTTAAGTCAAATTTCATAATTTTTACTATTTTCTTTTATATATTAAATTTTTATATATATATTTGTATAAAATTTTATAGAAAATATGGGAATAAAAAAATTGATATGTTTTGACTTTGATGATACTCTTTGTCACACCTTGAAACCAGAGGAGGGAAAGGTTATCTGGAAAGAAAAATTTGGCACAGATTGGCCACATAGAGGATGGTGGTCTAAGCCAGAAACTTTAGACTTAGATATTTTTGATACAAAAATAAACCCTTATGTCTATCAAGAGTACTTAAAAGCAGTCTCTGATCCTGATAATTATGTTTTTTGTGCAACAGGTCGTATTGAAAAATTAAGAACTGAAGTAGAAACAGTTTTACATAAACTAAACTTATCATTTGATTCAGTATATTTAAACAATGGTGGAGACACCTTTACTTTTAAATGTAGATTATTTGCCAAACTGATTAGTGAATTACAACCAGCGGAATTCATCATGTACGATGATAGATTTGAGCATCTAGTTGAGTTCGAAAAATGGGCTGAAACTATTGATTGTAAAATCACTATAATAGATGTAGTAAACAAAACAACAAAAATATTTAATTAAGATGCCGACTATAACTAAGAAAAAAACACAGTCCAAAGTACAAGAGATTTTATCTAAACCTTATAGACTAATTGTTCATAATGATGACTATAATTCATTTGACCACGTTATTAGTTGTCTAATGAAAGTATGTGATCATGAATATGAGCAAGCAACACAATGTGCTCACATAATTCATAATAGTGGAAAATGTGATGTGAAATATGGTGATTTAGAAACTATTTCAGAAATGAAGAATAAACTAAGAGGAGCAGGACTCTCTGCTACTATGGAAGTGAATGAATAAAAAAAGACATCTTAATAAGATGTCTTTTTTATTTTATTTAAAAAACGATTTTATTTTTTGTAGTGTACCTTCTTTCTTTCTACTTACTTTAATTATAATTTCCTCACAATCCTTAGTAGTTATTCGATTATTTATGACTTGAGATACTGTATAATAGTCTGATTCTATTTTATTATAATGTCTAAAAGAATCTGTATTATTGATCCTGAATTCTTCTATTTCATATTTTCTACTCAAAAGTGTAAAGAAAGGTATAAAATTATTAGAAATTTCTTCCCATTGAAATGGTAAATTCACTCCATCTGAATCATTTGATTCTATTACAATTGAACTAATTCCTTCAGTTCCTTGACCATAATTATAATCATTATCAACATGGTATGGATAGGTTCCTACTTTTAATTCAAATTTATAATCATCTAGTAAGTAAGCTAGATGAGTTTCGGAAAAATCTCTAACTTCTGTTGCAAATTCTCCATATTTTTCAGTGGCTTTTATCCTGAACCAATCATCTTTACAAAGATTGCTACCATCATTTGAACGATTTATTAGAAATCCTTTATCTTTATAATACTTTTCCACTAGTCCCATTAAAATATCATTTACTGATCTAGTACTTTTTGTTTTAAAAGTAGGATTTTGATATACTTCAATACTACCATCCTTTGAATTTTTAATCTTTCTATCTAAGTCTTTTACTAGACTATCAAATTTTTCCTCTGCTTCACTTTGTAATGATCCTTCACCACTAAACCAACCTTCATTAAATTTTTTTAAATATTTCATGTGTTTATTTTTTTATTATTCTATATATTTACTTAAAAAACCCATTTATTTACCACTACTATTAAACCAATTTATACCAGTCGTATTAGACTCACTAACAGTTTTATTTCTATTTAATATTTTTCTTCTAACATTTAGTAATTGTGTATAATCAACAGTCTCGGTAAATTCAAGATTCTTTAAACAGTCTTCCACATAAATCTTAAATGATGAATCTTTTTGTAAAGTATCTTCAACCATCTCTTTAAAATCATTTTTTTGAAAAGCAGATGTCGCATTTACAATAGTCATCACACAGTCGTCATGTCCAACATCAGCGGCATACCTAGTATTCCCTGCAGTCGTTGTATGTTTAACAAATGTTGTAATCTCTCTAACAGTTTCTTCATTATTTATAGAAAATCCTTTAGAGATCATTAAATCCTGGTAATCTTTGACCATCAAATTTTTATTTTCACCTACTTTTAATCCGACTTTTTCTTCAGTTGCATCTGCTCTATGTTTGTATCTAAAAAAAATAGATGAACCATACTGATTATTACCATCAAAAACGTGTGGTAACTCTGCTAATAAAGTATTTCCATAGTTATTTAGCTCTAAAACTATTTTAACATTATCTGGGTTTAAATATTCAAATGCTAGAATATAAAGTAACTCTGCTAATTGTTTAACTGAAACTAAATTACTTCTGTATAAACCAATTTGTTCTAATCTAAAAAAGTCTGTAACTGATTTATATGCTAGTCTTTGTGATTCAATTGTATCCATATCTTTTTTAGATATTTTAAATATGTTTATAATTGAGTAATCTTGTCCTAAACCTTCTGCGATATCGACTGATAGTATAATCTTCTCATTTTTTCTATTCATTGGTATGAATATATCATCATCATCGATCCATCTCAAGTCCTTATAACTAAATCTAAGTTTATTTTCAAATTCAAATATCTCTTCAAATTTATAATTTTTCTTATTATTTAAAAGACTATCGATTATCGCTTCATTAAGTAAGGACTTACTTGAGTTTATAAATCTTAGTCCATATTCCTGATTGAACGCATCCTCACCACCAATATCCTTTACTGCTTCTTCTTTCCAAGTTGTCATTTCACCAATGGCTCTTAGTGGTACTTCAAATCCTTTTGAATCAATGAATGTTAAATTCTTAACATCTTCATCGGTACATCTCTCATTGTTAAATACAGATATGATGTCTTTTTGGAAATCTGAATTGAATCCCATATGTGTTTTTGTTATATTTTCTGGATAATTTTCTCTAATTCCACTAAATATCTGTTCTTTTGTTACACCATGTTCATATAATCTATGATCATTTAATCTCAAATATGTAACAAATCTTCCTGGTACTTGATGCCAGTAAACACGCATTGCTTTATAGTTATTTTTGAGTGGATCTCCATCTGGCCTTTCTGCATCAGTAAGTAATTTATGAAATAAATTCATACCATTTGGAGTTGATGTAATAATAATCTTTGAGTTTTGTACCGCAGATACAGTTGGATAAGCTGCAGTATAGTAAGGTTCAATAATATTTGAAGGGATGTGTGCAAACTCATCAAGATAAAGTACGTCAATGGTAAAACCGATTGCTGGTGTTTTAGATCTTGCTGATGTTTTTATTCTACATCCATTTTCAAATGTTAGTGACTTTTGATTCCAGGTTTTAATACCTGGTTTTAAAAAGAATGGTAATAGCGAGTAGATAGATTTAATCTTATCTACAATTTCAACTGCAGTATCTCCTTTATTGGCAACAATCATTATATTTTTATCATTACTAAATAGAATTGTGTGTAACATGAAAATTGATGCTGAGATTGTATTGTGTGATAAAATTCCATTTGTGTAAAATCTATGGTTTGGATGATCAACAGTTAAATCAAACATTGATGACTTAAAATTTTCTGAAGTTAGTGATAACACTTCTTGTATACCACTTTCTGTCTGTATTAGATCACCTTTTTTTAAATCTTTTGTAAATACTTCCCTGAAATTCTTATCAAATAATATATGATTATCTGCACACAATAGTTCAAATTCTTTAGTTTTTATTTTATAATGTTTATAAGGTTGTGTTATATGTATATCAGTTGTTAACTGATAACCAGTATCAGTTTTAACCTTTACATTCATTAAGTTGATAGAATTTAATATCTTCTTGGATATATCATCTTCATCAAGATATCTATCTCTATATTCATATTTTTCTATTAACTCTATTAAACTATTAATAATAAATATTAATATCTTTTTAAAAAATTTAAACATTTTTTAATTGTTTTGTTTTTAGTATATAATTAACTACTTTTAAAACAGTTAATTCTTTATTGTCTTTATATTCTTTTTCACTTATATGTAAAACTTTATAACCTGAATTTATAATATTCTCGTCTCTTGTTTTTTCCCTTTCTTTATTCTCGGTTGTGTCTCTATGATAATAAGTTCCATCAAATTCTAAAATTAAATTTAGACTAGGTATAAAAAAATCTGGTAGTATATATGATTTATTTAATTTCAATCTATACTCGTAGTTATTCTTACTCTCATGTATATTATCATTTTTATCAAGCTTTGCAAAATAGACCTTATCAAAAAATCCCACATTTATTAGTTCTTTATATATTGATATAAACATCTCTTGACTAATTTTACTATAATTAATTTTTTGATAATTGTTTAACCATTTTTCTTGTCGATCAGTCCACTTTTTATAACCTTCATCATATCCATATTTTTCGATACACTTCTCAAGTGAGAATGTTGTTTGTCTTACTTTAAGAAGTTTTTCTGAATCTTCTAGTGAATATCCTTTATTTATATAATATTTTATTGTAGTATCTGAAATTCTATCTTTGATTGCCAGTTTCGCAAAATTACTTATATGTTCCTTAACATTCTCCATACCATTATATTTTATAAAATCTTTTGAAAATGGACTTCTACTTTTTCGTTCTAGTTCAGTTGTATTATTTCTGTGATTAGGATTTTTTTCACCTTTAAACATATCAGAAAACATTTTTTTATATTTATCATCTTTCATGTGTTTACCACTATTTATTGTAGTTCTCTCTCTATCTGATAATGCCATTATTGGTGCACCAGTGTATAGATTTTTATATTCATCAGTTGTCATATTATTGTGTTTGAATTTTAGATGCTTTCCATATATTCTCTTACATTGCTCACCACATATTCTACAAGTTACTGTCTCTCTATTATCATTAATTTCCATCATATAAATTTTATTTTTTTATATATTAAAAAGTTATGGGTTCCTTTCAGATAGGTTAGATGTTTTCTAAGTAAAATAAAAAATCATATAATTTAATCTTAGTTTTTTCTAATAAAGTTAAATTTCTTTCTTTCTTTAACACATAGTAGTACAGTTTTCCAATACGAAAATCAATTTGTACTCCGTCTTTCTCAATACTACATAAAGTATTGAACGAAAAACATTTACCCACTTGACGACTTGCCATTAAAATGTTAAATCTGCTATTTACAAAATTATCTAATATTTCTTTTTGGTATTCTCTCAATTTAATTTGACCTACTGATCCATCTTCAGTTTTTACTTTACAATATTGTTCTGTAAAGTAATGTACATCCAAAGCACACTTTATATATTCTTCTTGTTCTTCAGGAGACATTCTAAAAGATACACCTGCTCTTCTTAGTCCTACTTCAGATTTTAGCCAAGGATTTTGGTATCTTTTGATGACGATACCATCATTTATTTTATCTGTTGATTCATCTACCAGTTTGCTGGTAAAGATCATTTGTTTCTCTAATACTTCTTTTGCCATAATTGGACTTAACTTTTTTTATATATATTGTAAAAAACCGTTTACTTATGTCAAAAAGTGAAGAACAAAGAATTAGACTACAAGATGAATTCGATCAAATCCAGTCAGAAAACTCGGAATTTGACATTTCTCTACACTTAGCAAAGCCAGAAGATTTACCTGATTTAGGTGAAATAGAGATATATGATTATGATGCCGATTTAACTGTGGCTACACAACAATCAATGGATGTATTAGAATCACTAGTTGATTTATATCTAAGTGATATACCAAAATTAAAAGATCATTCGTATATTAAAAATAAAATGAGAGAAGATGCTATGGTTTATGCAGAAGCAATCTTCCTATCAAAAATGACTAGAAAAAACTTTCTATCTCAATTAAGACAAGTTGATAATGGTGATAACGCCGCAAGAATGCATGAAGTTGTTAATCAAACAATTGGTCAGATTAGAGAGAATGGTAAATTTTTATCAAATCAAAGAACCGAATTAGAGAAGTTTTATAAAACATTGAGAAAAGACTTAGGTTATAATGAAATAGAAAATCCTGAAGTTAAACAAGCGGAGGCAGATCAACAAAGTGATACATCTTCTGATGGATTGGTTACTAATAATCGAGATCTAAATGATTTGATTAAAAATGCGATGACTAAAAGAGATGAGAAATAAAAAAAAAGACTAACACAATGTTAGTCTTTTTTGTATATGAAATTTTCAAAAGTTCTTACAATTTTATTTAGATTTAACTCTACTTTAGTTGTAATGAATGGATTTACTTTATTAAATGTAACTTG
>Ga0209084_1000345_pt1 | contig 43457 bp, 36 predicted proteins | sample C_130820_MF_Meta_FD_187309 | JGI IMG/M metagenome (GOLD analysis project Ga0209084, IMG submission 187309) | Freshwater microbial communities from Lake Croche, Canada to study carbon cycling - C_130820_MF_MetaG (SPAdes) (version 2) | ecosystem: Environmental > Aquatic > Freshwater > Lake... | reverse complement strand
ATAGTAACCGGCTTGCCATCAAGAACCGGAACAACAATGTCGGCACCCATCGCTGCTTCGTCGAACCGAATTGGCACAGTCACAGTGAGATTGTCTTCATCCCGGCCAAAGATGGCATGCGGCGAAATGTGCACACTGACAAAGAGGTCACCGGCCGGAGCACCAGCTTCGCCTTGTCCACCCTTGCCTTTGAGGCGAATCTTTTGATCAGCCTTCACGCCAGCGGGGATTCGTGCCTGAATAGTTTGGGCACTTTGAGCGCGACCACTTCCTCGACAAATTGCACAAGCAGTTTGCCCAGCCATTCCTGTGCCACGGCAGGTTGCGCAAACCGCCTCAACATTGAGGCGAAGCGGAATCGTTGAACCTCGCATGGCGTCTTCAAAACTTAGAGTGACTTGAGTCTCAAGGTCAGCGCCCTTGCGCGGACCTCGCCCACGACGACCTCCGCCAAATAAGCCGCCAAAGATGTCACCGAGATCGCCAAACTCGACGCCCCCTTGACCAAACATGTCGTTGATGTTGCCACCAGGCATGCCACCGCGGCCGCCACGAGGTCCGCCAGATGCCATGTATGCGCGCATCTCGTCGTACTCGGCGCGTGCTTTTGGATCTGACAGCACCGCATTCGCTTCACTAATTTCTTTAAAGCGCGCTTCGACTTTGGCATCATCCGGATTCTTATCAGGATGCAAATCTTTGGCTAATTTTCGATAAGCCTTCTTAATCGCGGCTTGATCAGCATCTTTGGAGACGCCAAGGATTTTGTAAAAGTCCTTATCGGTGCTTACTGCCATGACGCCTCCTTCCGATGTGTCTTGCTAGTTCTAGTTTGTTGGGCTACTCGGTGCTGATGGCTCAACAACACTCACAATTGCTGGTCGCACAATACGACCTACGAATTCATAACCAGGCTGGAAAACCTTGGCACATGTTGCTGTCTCAACATCTTCACTCAGGTCATGTGAAATTGCTTCATGACGAGTCGGATCGAAAGCATCACCATCGACGCCAAAAGCTTTCAATCCAAGGCGGTTAACTGTGGATTCCAATGCTTCGCCAACACTCTTGAAGGCACCTTCTAGATCGCCGTGTTCACGTGCGCGACCGATGTCATCAAGGACTGGCAACAACTCTGACAATGTTCCAGCAATAACTTGCTCGCGGACTAATTCGCGATCACGTTCAACACGCTTGCGGTAGTTAGCAAACTCAGCTTGCAGCCGTTGCAGATCACTTGTGAGTTCAGCAACAGCATCAAAGTCGGGCGCTGTGCCTGACTCGACTTGTCCATCCTCTGCAGAAGACTCCTGCCCAGTTTCCTGGACAGGAGTACCCGTTACAGAGTCAAGCTCATCAGCAACTTCTGCACCTTCAGTTTCAGGTGTTTGTTCGTCACTCACGATTTACTTTTCTTCCACGATTTCAGCATCAACAACATCGTCGTCAGCTGGAGCAGCCGAGGCTGCTTCCTCTTGCGCATTCGCGTAAAGTGCCGAACCGAGTGCCTGGCTGGCAGTTGCTACTTGCTCGACAGCTGCCTTGATTGCCTCGATGTCTGAACCTTCAAGCGCTGACTTCAAGGTTGCTAGTGGCTCATCCACATTTGCCTTTGCATCAGCTGGAACCTTGTCGGCATTTTCAGCTAGGAACTTTTCAGTCTGGAAGACAAGCGACTCAGCCTGATTGCGAACTTCAGCTTCTTCACGTCGCGTACGATCTTCCTCTGCGTGTGCTTCGGCATCCTTCATCATGCGGTCGATTTCTTCCTTCGACAATGCGCCACCACCTGTGATGGTCATTGACTGTTCCTTGCCTGTACCGAGATCCTTTGCAGACACATGCACGATGCCGTTAGCGTCAATGTCGAAAGACACTTCAATCTGTGGCACGCTGCGTGGTGCAGGCGGCAGACCAGTGAGTTCAAAGGTGCCAAGCTTCTTGTTGTATGCAGCAATCTCGCGCTCACCCTGGAAGACCTGGATGAGTACTGATGGCTGGTTGTCTTCAGCAGTTGTAAAGATTTCGGAACGCTTCGTGGGGATTGTGGTGTTGCGTTCAATCATCTTGGTCATGACGCCACCCTTGGTCTCGATACCGAGTGACAGTGGCGTGACATCCAGAAGAAGAACATCCTTAACTTCGCCCTTGAGCACACCGGCCTGAAGTGCAGCGCCAACAGCAACAACCTCATCAGGGTTTACACCCTTATTTGGTTCGCGACCACCGGTAAGTTCCTTCACCAATTCGGTTACAGCAGGCATACGAGTTGAACCACCAACGAGAACTACGTGGTCAATGTCGCTTACCTTGACGCCAGCATCAGCAACTACACGATTGAATGGAGCCTTCGTGCGCTCAAGTAGATCAGCAGTTAGCTGCTGGAACTGTGCGCGAGTCAGATTCTCATCCAAGTGCAGTGGACCAGCAGCACCAGCTGTGATGTAAGGCAAGTTAATAGCAGCTGACTGTGATGAAGAAAGTTCAATCTTTGCCTTCTCAGCAGCTTCACGCAGACGCTGAAGTGCAACCTTGTCAGCAGCCAAATCGATGCCATTAGCATTCTTGAACTGTGTGACTAAGTGATCAACTACACGCTGATCCCAGTCATCGCCACCAAGATTGTTGTCACCACTTGTGGCTTTAACTTCTACAACACCTTCGCCAATTTCAAGAAGTGAAACGTCGAAAGTCCCGCCACCAAGGTCGAATACCAAAATGGTCTGATCATGATCGCCCTTATCCAGGCCATAAGCCAAGGCAGCAGCGGTCGGCTCGTTGACAATACGCAGTACGTTCAAGCCGGCAATCTGACCAGCGTCCTTAGTCGCCTGGCGCTGGGCGTCATTGAAGTACGCCGGGACAGTGATTACTGCATCGGTGACTGCTTCGCCAAGGTAGGCCTCAGCATCCCGCTTGAGCTTCTGCAGCACGCGGGCTGAAATCTCCTGAGCGTTGTACTTCTTGTCATCAATATCCATCGACCATGTGGTGTCACCCATGTGACGCTTCACTGATCGAATTGTGCGCTCTACGTTGGTTACTGCTTGGCGCTTGGCCACTTCACCTACGAGAACTTCGCCATTCTTAGCGAAAGCAACCACACTTGGGGTGGTACGAGCACCTTCAGCGTTAGCAATAACGGTGGGTTCGCCACCTTCTAGGACAGCAACAACTGAGTTGGTGGTTCCTAAGTCAATACCTACGGCACGTGCCATTTTCGTTATCCTCCATGAGTTTTCGGTCTGAGTCGCACCCAATTCAGGGCACCTGACGGGTTCTCTGTCAGATACCTTGAGTCGGGTTGACTCAAGTACAAAGAGCATAACCCATATGTCTGCCACTTTATTTCCAGGGCTAAAAACCCCCATTCAAATGGCTTTTATCAAGAGGGCTATCTCTTTATCCACAGACTTTGCTAATCTTTCATAATGGCCAAAGTAAAAACTGACTCACTGAAGACGCTGCACAAGCGTCGCAGTGCGAAATGGCGTTTCTTTGACCCGGAAGTTCTACCTGTACCAGTGGCAGAAATGGACTTTCACATTGCAAAGCCGATTAAGCGCGACCTTATCGAGATGATCAAACGATCCGATGTTGGGTACAGCGGCATCGTGCCAGAGCTCGCAGAAGCTTTTGCTACATACGCCAAGTTCTCATGGGGCTGGACCGTAGATACAAACCAGGTTCGAATTGCCGGCGATGTAGGCATGGCCGGTATCGAAGTCATGCGCGTCGTGACCCGCCCTGGCGATCAGGTGGTTGTCAACTCACCTGTTTACCTCAACTTCTTCAAGTGGATTGCTGAAGCTGAACGTGAGCTGGTTGATGTCCCCCTACTCCACACCAAAGGTGAATGGTGGCTGGACTTTGATGGCCTTGAGGCTGCTTTTGCCGCGGGGGCTAAGGCATACCTGCTCTGCAATCCACATAATCCGGTAGGCAGTGTCTACAACCGTGACGAACTTGAAAAAATCGCCAAACTCGCAAAGAAGTATGGCGTCATCGTGATTGCCGACGAAATTCACGCGCCGCTTATTTACAACGAAGTTCGTTTCCACCCGTACCTTGCAGTGAGTGATGCTGCCCGCGAAACTGGCATCTGTATTACTTCTGCAAGCAAAGCTTGGAATCTCGCAGGTCTCAAATGCGCACAGATTGTCACCAGCGATGAAGCATTAAATGAGCGACTAAATTCGTTGCCAGAAGAGCTACCTTTTCGTTCATCCATTCTGGGAGCCTGGGCTAGTGTGCACGCCTACAACGAGGGTCAACCTTGGTTGGATGAGGTCATCAAAGCACTCGATGATAATCGGGCTTATCTCCTAACTCTGCTCAAGGAACACTTACCACTTGCGAAATACAGAGTGCCACAAAGCACCTACCTGGCTTGGGTGGACTTGTCTGCCTACAAAGTCAACAACCCGGCACAGGTTCTACTCGAAGAAGGACACGTTGGAGTCAGTAACGGCGCAGACTTTGGTCCCGCTAGTGCTCAGTACGTGCGAATAAATTTTGCAACTGACCAGAAGATCCTGAAGAAAGCAGTGAAGCGCATGGCGAGTGCGCTCAATGTATCTGGCCAAAAATCCTGATTCTTAATTTGGAAAGATTGCCGATCTACTCCACGTATGGACAATGCTTATCTAGTCCACGTATGGACAATGCTTATCTAGTCCACGTATGGACAATGCTTATCTAGTCCACGTATGGACAATGCTTATCTAGTCCACGTATGGACAATGCCGACAAGAACTCGTGCAGCAGTAACCTTCATCCGCTAAGGCTTTAGCAGTGAACACAAAGGCACCTGTAGTGGGATCGGCATAACCCCGTTTGCCCTCCGCCAGCGCTGCATCATGAGCTTGCATAATCTCGGTAAAGTCAGCCTGCTCAGGTGAAAGTCGCGATGGATGCGGTTCACTAAAACCACGATCTGCAAGGGAAAACTTGTTGCCAGCCATACTTCAAGACTTTACCTCCAGAACTGCGTTAGCGCTCTTTGAGACCAGCCCACCCGACGCTATCCTCGCCAAGACATGACCCCCAAATCCTTGCCCTTCTATCGACAGGTTTACATCACATCGTTGCGCATTGCGTGGCTTAAGTACGTACTACATAAAGAATTTCAATCTGCGACCTACAGAAAGTTGCGACTCTATTCTTAGGATATGACTGAATTGTTGGTGGTTTTTGGCGTGGTATTTTTATGCAACGTCGCCCCTGCATTTGCGCCGCCGACCTGGTTGATATTGGTCTTTTTTTCTCTGCACTACCACCTGCCTAGTTGGGCACTCATAGTCCTCGGCATCCTCGGTGCAACTACCGGTCGGTTCCTTTTGGCGAGTTACTTTCGCCGATTTCGTCACAAACTTCCTAAGAGTTACGTCGCAAATATGGAGAATGCGAGTACCCACCTAACAAAAAGTAAGGGGCATGCCACCGCGCTAATTGTGCTGTTCCTTTTCTCGCCACTCTCTTCGGCTCAACTATTTGAGGCCGCTGGCATCATGCAACGCATACAGTTGCTTCCGCTATGTGCTGCATTCGCTGCTGGAAGAGTTGTCACATATTCTTCGTATGTTTATGGAAGTAAAGCCATTCAGGCAACTTCCCTCGGCGACTTGATTGCTCGCAACATCACATCACCACAGGCTATAGCTCTGCAGATTGCCATGATCATTGGACTAGTTTTGTTGGGCACGATGAAGTGGCAGCCTCACGAGCCAGGCAATGTCACCACGCAAGCGGCTAGATAACTCCGCGGTTGGCAATAATGTTCTGATACTCCAGCGCACTGTTCTTCAACGTACGCTTCTGCGTCTCAAAGTCCACGTAAACGATGCCAAAACGCTTTTCGTACCCGAATGACCATTCAAAATTATCCAGCAAGGACCAAGCAAAGTAGCCAGTCACTGGAACGCCGTTAGCTACTGCTTCACCGAGTGCTGAAACGTGTGCGCGTAGGTAAGCAATCCGGCGATCATCCTGAACAATGCCATTTTCATCTGGGCCATCAGCGTAGGCCGAGCCATTCTCCGTAATCACAATTGCCGGAATACTTGGCCAGTCATTGTGCACTCGAGTGACAACATCACGGATACCTTCAGGCGTAATGACCCAATCCATGTCAGTCATATTGGCTTTGTACTGCTCTGGAATTTCGGTATTGGCACGCACATCGAATGGGAAAAGCACACCATCTTTAAGTGGCTTCTCATCTGGGCGGGCATCCGCGATAAAACTATCGCTGTAGTAGTTGATGCCCAAGAAATCTGGATTCTCAGTCTTCAACAACTCTCCATCACCTGGCAACACGACATTGTCGTAAATCTCGCCATAGGAACGGGCAAGAGACTCTGGATAGGTGCCATGCATGAGCGCATCAATCCACCAGCGATTCATCTGACCATCCATGAGGTCAAATGCTTCAAGCGTCTCAGGTGCACTTCCATCGACACGGAAGTTGGACATGTTCACGGTCAGGCCAACAATCAGCTCGCGATCGTAACTTTTCATCACCCGAGTTGCGGCGGCATGCGCAAGCGCAGTGTGATGAGCAGCAGCAACTGCATGGGAGAGATCCTTAACGCCAGGCGCATGCATGCCGATTTGGTAACCCAACCACGTCACACACCAAGGTTCGTTGATTGTGATCCAGGTCTTAACGCTATCTCCGAATGCTTCAACACAAGCGAGTGCATAGTCAGCGAAGATGTCGACAATGTCTCGATTGGCCCAGCCGCCCCGGTCCTGCAAAGGTTGCGGTAGGTCCCAGTGGTAGACGGTGGCAACTGGTTCGATGCCCGCATCGAGCAGTGCATCAATGAGTTTGTTGTAGAAGGCGAAACCGCGCTCTTCCCGAACGCCATCACCTTGTGGGAAAAGACGCGGCCATGCAATTGAAAAGCGATAGGCGGTCACGCCAAGCTTCTTCATGATGGCGATGTCTTCTTCGTAACGGTGATAGTGATCACACGCGACTAAGCCGGTATCACCATTGGCTACGCAACCTGGCGTCGCACTGAAGGTATCCCAGATACTTGATCCACGACCATCTTCAGTCGCAGCACCTTCGATTTGGTAACTTGCGGTGGCAGTACCCCAAGTGAAACCTGGAGGAAACTGACTCATCCCTTGACCGCTCCATCCATGACGCCAGCCACAAGGCGACGACCAACGAAGATGAAGAGGATTAGTAGTGGTGCCGTACCCAAAAGCGCAGCAGCCATGTTTCGTGCGTAGTTCACGACGTAACTAGCGTTTAGCGCGGTAATGGCTACCTGGACCGTGTACTTATTCGAATCGTTCAATACAAGTGACGGCCAGAGGTAGTCATTCCACACACCTAGGAATGTGAAAAGCCCGAGTACGAAAGATGCAGGAAGCACAGCTGGAACAACAATGTTCATGAACGTGCGGAACACTGAGGCGCCATCAATCTTGGCAGCTTCAAGAAGCTCATTCGGGATCTGCGAGTCAACAATCTGACGCATCCAGAACACACCAAAAGCACCAACAATTGCCGGAACAATCAGAGCCTTGAAGTCGTTGATCCAGTTCAACCAGCTCATGACCATGAACATGAAGATCACGCCGAGCTGCGCTGGCAACATCATCGTGCCGATGATGAAAGTCAACATCTGCTTCTTACCCGGCATACGCAGTTTTGCCAATGCAAAACCGGCGAGCGCACTGAAGAATACGTTCAGGACTGAAATGATTGTCGCTACGAACATCGTGTTGAAGATGGCTCGCCAGAATGGAACCATCGAATTAATTTCATTCACAACGTCTGGGAATGTCTTACCTGGAATCAGCGCTGGTGGAATCTTCGAGATTGCATCAGAACCGTTAGAAGCTACAACGAACATCCAGTAGAACGGAAATGCCGAAAGGAACACCATTAGGCCGAGTGCGAAGTACGTACCTGGCGATACTGTGCCGCGCTTCCACTTTTTGATTTTGACTGGCTTTGTTGCGCGAGACGTCGGCGCACTAAGAGTAGGAGTAGTCATTATTTTGTGTCCTCACTTGCAATGCGGCGAGTAATCATGAAGTTAACAATCGAGACAAGAATCACGACAAAGGTAATACCGACGCCGATAGCCGCACCGTAACCCAACCGCATGTTAAGGAATGCGTTCTTGTAGAGATACAAGGTCATCGTAAGGAACTGGTTATTAGCGCCACCGTCGTAGCTACCACCGTAAATCAAAGGCTCTACGAAGAGACCCAAACCGCCGATAGTGCCCATGACCACCATGAAGGTGATTGTGTTACGCAGCTGCGGGATAGTCACAAAGCGTGTTACCTGCCAGCGAGTAGCGCCATCAAGGGATGCTGATTCGTAAAGTTCCTTTGGAATAGCCAAGATTGCAGCAAGCAGGATAAGCGAGTTGTAACCCAGCCAACGCCAGTCGATCATCATCGCGATGGCGAAGTGGCTAGGCAGTGTTTCATTGGTCCATTCGACTGGTCCACGACCCATGTAATGAAGAAGCGTGTTGACCATGCCGAAGTCACGGTCAAAGATTTGCTGGAACACAATTGCCACGGCAAGAACGGATGTAATGTTCGGCACCATAAGCAATGTGCGCCAAAAGACGCTAGCACGAAGATTTGGATTGGCTAGAAGACTGGCGATACCAAATGCAACGATCAGTTGCGGAATGGTTGAGATTGCCCAGATTGAGAACGTGTTCTTCAGCGCTAACCAGAAGTAAGGGTCCGCACCAAGCTCGCGGAAATTATCGAGACCGATGAAGGCTTGCTGAAGTACGTGCCAGTCAAAAGTATCCATGAACTCGTAGTAGAGATTCATGTCAGCATTAAAGAATGCCAAGAATGTTGTAAACACAATAGGGATTGCGCCAAACAACAGGAAGTGAATAAAGAAGGGTGCAACGTATGCCAGACCAATCCGGTCTTGGCGTGCAATCGCAGAAATTTGCTTAGTACTTGCCATTGAGGTCTATGCCCTTCATAAAACACCGAGAATCTTGCATTAACATTTTCCGAGCAATCGAGCCTTATCCTATCGGGTTGACTTGAGGTTACTCAATCCCGCTGAGGCTACAAAGAACGAGGTGGACGGCTTGCACCATCCACCTCGCTCCGGAGTATTTACTTACCAGCTAGGCCAAGTCGACCGATGTCAGACACTGCCTGGCACCATGCGGCTTCGGTTGTCTGCGGCTTAGCCCCACAACCTGCCTTCGTCTGATTTCCGAAGGACACACGTGAAAGCGCAGCACCGAATTGGTTATCGATAGCGCGGTCAAGTGGACCAGCAAGAATTGGCTTTAGCTTCACAGCACTGTTGGAGTAGATAACACCGAGTGGTGCACTGTTGAAGAAGCGATCCTTGTAACCCTTGATTGCAGGCTGTTGGTACAACTTGTAAGTGGTCGGGAACAAGCCGTATTGTTTGAAGGTGTCTAGCTGCTGTTGCGGCGCAAGGTACCACTTGATGAACTTCCAAGCTTCATCTACGTTGTCCGCCTTCTTAGGGATGGTCAACATACTGCCGCCGAGGTTTCCACCAACACCTGGTGCTGCTGCAACATCCCACTTGCCACGGGACTTCGGAGCGAACTGCTTGATGTAGTCAAGTGCCCAAGCTGGAGCAAGCACCGTTGCGAATGCGTTCTTCTCGATAGCCGCGCCCCAACCAGTGTTGTACTGAGGAATCTTGGTACCGATGCTGCCGGAGCACTTACCGTTCTTGCGCGAAGTACAACCAGCATCTGCAGTGAGCCTGAACGCACGCTTTACAGCAGGGTTAGAAATCACAAACGACTTGAAGCCACTGCCATCACGAACGTAGTCGTACTTCTTGGTGCTCGGGTTTGAGTACTTTGAAGTGCCCTGATTCAAGATCGCCTGGAACATGTTGCCTGATGAATCGATGAATGCTGAGGAAGACTTGCCTTGGAACTTCTTGCCAGTTGCAATGAACTTCTCCCACGTTGGCCACAACTTAGACACCTGATTACGATCTGATGGGAAACCGGCCTTCTTGAACAAGTCAGTGCGGTACGCGACAGCGAGACCGCCGACATCCGTTGGGATACCAATCTGGTGACCATTTGCCGACATACCCTGTGCGTAACGGAATGGCAGGTAGTCACCCTTGATGGTCTTTGCACCCTTGTCATCCAAGTTGATGAACTGATTCGCGGTTGACTTCACGCGAGTCTGACCCATGTAGGCCATTTCGATTGCAGCGACATCCGGAGCAGCGTTGCCTGGAAGTGCAGCTGACAACTTGAAGTACGCAGCATCTGGCTGACTACCGCCACCGCTGATTACGAGTGTGATATTCGGATGAAGAACTTTGAGTTTCTTCTGCTTGATGAGTGCATTCTGTTGATCAGTCCAAGCCTTGTTGCCCTGAATCATTCCGTACTTCATAACAATCTCTGGTTCAAATACGTTGCCAAAACCCCAGACTTGCAGGGTGACATTATTAGCAGCGTGAGTCGGAGCAACAACAAGTGCTCCAAGAACTAATGCGCTACCAAGAACGGTAGCGGCTATGCGGCGAAGAGCCATGGTGCTCCTTAATGGGCTAAATTGGGACTGACCGAATCCTGGTGTTAAGACCCTGTTCAAAATCCCACTTGCATGGACTGATACCGTCTGCACGATTTCAGTAATTTAAGTGAAAGTCTTTTGGAAAAATTATGCAAGTTTGTGACCTGTCCGTTACCTAATCGTTATGTAACAATTTTGACCGAATTGACGAGTCGCCCGAATAGCGGGTAAGCAAGTAAGTAATACAAGCCGACGCCGTCCGAATGAATGGGTATTCCTCATGTTTATTGCGCACCACACCCGTGCTCGGGCAGTTGCCTCACTAACCGCAACTGTCCTACTCACCTGCGCAGGAGTATCCAGCACGCAAGCCGCACCTGTGGCTAAACCAAAGGCCACTAAGGCTGCATCAATCACAGGACTAGCGAAGACAGAGGCTGCACTCACTGGCATAAAAGGCATCTGGTCAGGCAAACCGACATTTAGTTTCAAATGGTATGCCTGCGCCGTAACTGGTGCTGCGACTTCGTCAGTGCCTCGCGGTTGCACTGCCATCGCTGGTGCGACTAAGAATTCCTTGGTCGTCACTTCAAATCAAGAAGGGAAATTTTTACGCTTTGCAACTACTGCTAAGAATCGTGGTGGATCAGTTACGTCAGTGAGTGCGGCGACAGAAAAGGTCTCTTCGCCTTACACACTCCTGTGGAGTGACGAGTTCAATGGCCCTGCTGGGCTTCCGGATTCTGTTCAGACATCAAGTAGCGTTCCCAATGCCAGCAAGCCATGGCAGGCCACAATCTCGGGTCAAGGCGGCGGCAATCGTGAACGTCAGTACTACACAGATGGCGTTGTTCAATACAACGCCGACGGATCTGTTGCTCATTACGCAGTCGAGTTGGACGGCCAAGGGCATCTGAACTTGAATGCCGCTAAGCCACAATCGGCCAACGATAATCATCCTGCAACAGCTGCAAATACATCATGTTGGTATGGGAATCAGTGCGAGTTCCTCAGCGGTCGCATCGACTCGAAGGATCGCATCGGCTTCAAGTACGGTCTCCTCGAAACTCGAGTAAAGCTGCCAGATAATCCGGGCACTTGGCCAGCCTTCTGGATGCTTGGCGCCAACTACAGCGATGTCGGTTGGCCCACTTGTGGCGAGATCGACATCATGGAATCTGCCTTCACCAATCAGCGTGCCTACACCTACTTCGGTTCGTTGCATTCACTTCCAGACAACGGCTTTGGTATCTCAAAGGATTCCTTCAGTGACTCGCTCTACACGGAGTACCACACCTTCGGTCTACTCCGCACGCCGACCAAAATTGAATTCCGATTCGATGGCAAGGCCTACTTCAGCATCACTAAAGCTGAGGCAACATCGAACACATGGGCAGTTGGTGGCACTAACCGAAGCTGGCCGTTTGATCAAGAGTTCTACATGATCTACAACCTTGCCATGGGCGGAACGCTCGGTGGTGGTCCTGGCGGTTCGGTCGCTCCATCGGCCAATGGCGGCACAGTAAGCGTGGACTGGGTGCACTTTTCTTCTGTTAACGGTGAAGGTGAAGTCATTCGCCACTAGACCGATTCCATGGGGACAGGGTCCCTCCCGCATGGTGAAACCGAGACCTGCACGCCATTCACGCTCAAGGTTTGACACCTAACTAATGAGGTATAGTCAAAAGGTCGTGTGTGCGCACGGAACGAGGTTTGGGTGTTGTTAGAGACATCTCACTAGGCACATACCCAATTCTCAGCCCGATTTCCGCGGAAGGATGCAAGTAATGAAGGTCACTCGACCACAAAAAATCAAAAGTTTCCTGCTCAGTTTGACGATGGTGTCAGCGGGTCTTCTCGCTGCCAGCACCACGGCACACGCAGATGCTTCTTGGATTCCGGCTCCAACATGGAGTCAGTTGAACGTACCTAACGGCGACGGAGTATTCCAGCAGAACCTCCGTATGTTCAATGATGCCAGCGTCAAGCTCATCGATGATCCAGGCCAGCATTCAACCATTTACGTACGCACCGATGTGCATGGCGTAACTGTTAACTATGACTGCCGCACCAAGCAGGGTGGCGCTAGCAATATCCTTCCCGTTTGTGCCAACAAGAACATGCAGTTTGGTGTCGAGCTTGAAGGTATTGAGCTAGGAAATGTAAACGTGACCATTGATGGACTTTCCGTCACCGATCCGTCTATGAAGAAGCTTGGCTCAATGCGCTTCATTAATAAGACAACAGATGAAAATGGTCAGGCAAGTATCGCTCTTAGCATTACTAACATTGGTACAACGCCAACCAGTAGTAAGAGAATTGCAGCTGATGACTACCTAGCTCTATCCATCAGCAACTGTGACCGTTCAACAACGTCAGGCGCGCGTGCATGTGCACTAACCGACAAGTCACCCGGCAAGGATGAGGCTGGCGTTGAATTGCCCGGTGCTACCGCACTTGTAGGTCCAATGACCATGCTGTTCCAGGACAAGGGCTACTACCCTCAGGTCAAGATCGTAAACATTGATCACTCTGACGTCGTAACCTCAGCAAACGGTTGTGACCCATACGCAGTTCGTTGGGCTGAAGGCAAGACTTGGGAATGGAGCGTATTTAAGCGCTCATGGCTTGGTGAATACGCATGTGTTTACATCAAGTCGTACCAAGTTGGCGATACTGCAACCGTGCCTTACCGAATATTGGACATCTGGGGCACCCCAATGGCAAACCAGCCAGTTGAATTCACGCACCCGAGTACTCCACCAAACTGCGGATCTGTGCGATGCAAGTGGAGTTCAGCGGGTGAAAGTAAGTACACCGACGCTAATGGCTACGTTACGTTTACTGTGACCAATCTGAATACTCCGCAGGATGCTTGCCTTAATCAGGGTTACAACAACGACACTCAAGTAACTGGTACCTGTGCTCTAGGTGTTGGCATGAATGCAAGCACTGGCATGGAGCCAGAGTCACAAGATTTGTTTTGGCCACAGTTCGCTAACTCAATGGAAATTCCAGACAGCAGTTTGGACTACTACGTTTACCGACGTGGCCCACTTGCAACTACGGTTGACGCTAATGGCTTCCCAACTACACAGGCAGTCTTTGGTGAGGGCAACGTACGTAATCCAGCTCTCAACCTCAACACCACTGGGGAAAACGGAGCTAACACCACTTCCTTCAGCGACTCCCTTGTGGTCTCGACCATTAACTTGAAGGCATTTTTCAATGCCAATCCAGACACTGTTTGCTTCGTAAAGACCAATCCGAAGAACCCAGCTGTTGTCAAGCGATTACCTTCGACTCACATTGGTGATCCACATGTGGTGCTCGCTCCAAACAAGAAGCCACTTTGCACTCCGACGCTCGACATCTACGGACCTGAAGTCACTGTGACTGCAACAGATGGCGGTCGTGTTTTGCGCACCTGCCCTGATGCTGTACCGACTGATATCTGCCGTGTGGCCAAGTTGCCATTACGTACTGACATCAAGGACATCTCACAGATGAAGGTCACCGAGTCATTTGGCTACCAGAACATGTCACAGTTGATCTTCACCAGCACCAAGCCTGGCTTTGCCACTTTCACGATTGAAATCGGGCATCAGAAGTACAGCGTTACTCAAGAATTCAAGACGAGTAGCGCCAACATTCGTTCAGTAGTTGCTGCAGTGCCAAGTCAGACGGGTGACGTGAGTGGAGCAGCCAAGACTGTGTCATTCAAGGTTGCGGATCGCTTTGGCAATGGTTACGCCGGAGTTCCAGTCTCACTCGCAGTGAGCGGAACAAATGGGGTAACGACTCCCGTGGATGCGACCTCTGATGTGAATGGTGTCGTCAGCATCAATGTGAATGCTCCAGCTACTGCTGGTGTTGGAACTGTGACCGCGACGATCCAGCCTCAAGTAGGGACACAGATAGGAGATTCGGCTAATACTGACTTCTCTATTCCTGCTAGTGCCACCTCCGCTACTGCAGACATCCGCTGGGGTGCTCTAGTGAACACAGTTGCTGCAAAGGTGACTGGTGTAGCAAAGGTCGGAAAGCCACTCAAGGTCAGTAATGGCACTTGGACTGGTGCTACACCTACCTTGAGTTACACGTGGTACGCCTGCACAGCTGCAGTTCCTGCTGCTGCGGTCGCTTCAGCCAAGTGCAAGGTAATCCCAGGGGCTACCAAGGGAACCTACGTCGTACTTAAGACTCAGGTTGGCAAGTTCATCTTGGCTGGTGTTGCAGCCACCAACTCGGTGACCTCAGGTGGATTGACTTCCTTCAGTGGAACCACTGCCAAGGTCGCACTCAAGTAAAAACCTCGATTGAAGAAGGACCTCAGCCGCTTGGTTGAGGTCCTTCTTCTTTTGTCACAATTTGGTAACTAAATGTTATGAAGCGATGCGTTTAACGCTCCCGTTATCGGTTATCCTCAAAGGGAGCGTGTGTGCGCGCGTTGAATATGTCGGTGAGTTAAACATGTGTGGCACGATGAGTGCACCATTCATCACGAATCGATAAACCAGTCAAGATCTTTAGCAAAGGAAAACAATGAAGCCATTCGCACGTATGGGACGTCGTTCTCAAGCAAGCATTGCTGCACTCGCACTTGTTGCTGGAACAGTCGCACTTGCCCCTGCACATGCTGCAGCCCCAGTTCCCGGAACCACAGTTCTTCGCCTAGTTAGCCCGGTCTTGAACAACACAAATTCGCTGGATTTATCTTTTGATGCACCAATGAACGGCTGGGATGTTTACTACGGCAAAGGCTTGAAGTTTTACTTCGCTTACCAAAATGTCGACACAACCACGAACTACACGTGGAAGGCAACGGATGCCGCAGGCAACCCGCTAAAGAACACAACGGTTTACATGATCGTCAATAAGTACGGTTCATGTTCCGAGACCAACTTCACCACTACTAACTCAATGCAGTACGGCAATCCCACTGATGCAAATCAGATTGCACTGTCCAATCAGGGCGTTATCAGCCGTGACTGGTGCGGTGACGATGCTGGTGGCCACCCACAATGGGGTTCAGGCGAATCTTCACTCAAAGGCATAACAGACAGTCAGGGTCTAGTCACGTTCAACCTGACGAACACAAACACTGTCTATGCAGCTGAGCCGGCACCGACTTCACTCGTGAGCAAGAATCCTTACGCGCCTCGCACGAACACTAACCCGTTCCCTTGTGCTGACCCGGTCAGTGGTGTTGGTTGCCTCGCGACGACTATCACAGCAAGTTTGGTTCAACATCCACAGACTGCTGATGACCGTAACGAGGACAAAGACCTTCTCAACATTCACTATGTCAACAATGGTGTAACCAATGATGTAACTTCCGCTACATTGTCACCAAGCGTTGGCTCAAAGTCACTTGGTTTCACTGTGACAAACCTTGCTGGTCAGCCACAGGCTGGTGCAAAGCTGAACTTCTCTAACATCACCGGTATCGGATCTCTTTCTGCTGAAAGTGCCATGACGGATGCTAACGGTTACGCAACTGTGTCGGTCTCTCCAGACTGTGCGGACTGTGCTGGCACTTCCAAGGTGAAGGCAACCGTGGATGGAACGACATCTGCAGCACAATCAACTGTGATCTGGTCAACAACTATTCCTTCGCCAACACCTACCCCAACACCGACTGTGGCCAAGCCAAGCTTGAGCAAGGCGGCTAGCGTCACTGGCGCAGCCAAGGTGGCAAAGAGTCTTGTTGGTGGCAAGGGCACTTGGACAGGTTCACCGACCTACACATTCAAGTGGTACGCATGTTCAGCAGCAGGTTCTGCCAAGACTGCAGTACCAAGTGGTTGCACCGCAATCAGTGGAGCAACTGCTGCAAGCTTCAAGATCACAGCAAAGCAGAAGGGCAAGTTCATTCGCTTTGCAGTAACTGCCAAGAACAGTGCAGGAAGCACAGTATCTGTCAGCGCAGCTAGCGCTAAAGTCAGCTAAGTCCTAACTAAAAATGATGGCTCCTGGTTTTCCAGGGGCCATCATTTTTATGTCAGTGCGCCGATTCTGTTAAGTCGCTCAAGTGCTGCATCTTCAAGTGGCGAATGCGATCCAATCGCGAGTCGCATGGCCCACAATAATGTGCGAGTTGTTGGGACTACGAACCATCGTGGCCACGCTTTGATGCCGATGAGTTGGCGCATCTGTGGCGTAAGCGTCACGAGTGCCGCTTGGAAAAGTAAAAGGTAGACCGCACGTGCTGTTCTGGAAAGTGGTGGCTTCTGAATAAATCGAATTACCTTTTTAGTGATTGGAGTAACTGTAAGCGTTTGATTTGCAATCAGACTCTCAATCAATCCTTGCAACTCGGCGCTCGATAAGGGCACATCATGAAGACCAAGTGGTGCCACTGACTTTGACCACAACCGCACGTAGGCATCAGCTCCACCGGGGATGGCTTCATTGCCGAACATGAGGTGCGTGGCTAAGAATGAATCTGTAAATGCCACATGCACCCATAGCAAAAGATCTTGGTCAGCAGCTCGGTATGCATGCGCATGACCATCGCCATCGATGTACTCCCCCTGCACGCGCTCATGCATTCGATTTACTCGAGATGCCTCAACTTCAATGGCACTGCATGACCCAAACGTTGTGATTGTCAGCCATTTCGTCGTGCCAGCGAGCCGACCCAGCGGATCCTGTTCATAACGAGAATGCTGAGAAACACCTGCCAGGCTGCCTGGGTGGAGCGCCTGAACGAGCAATGCGCGGATGCCGCCGATGAGGGTAGCAAGGTCACCGTGCACAACCCATGGGGCATCAGTTGGAGCAAACAGTCCAGCGTCATCGCCGCGAGCAATTTCATCAAGCCAAGGCGGCATACCATCAGGAGAATCCGTGATGATGCGGCGGAAACGGGTGCCTAATGCATTTTGTAGTGCGTTAGTCACGTGTTGATCCGTTCTGCAGGAAGTGGCTGGCTACCCTTCAATTATCAGGCCGAAGACTAATGTCTGCCTAATCCGCAGTTGCTCGAATCATGAGCCGACTAGGGGACATAAACCCCTATCCGCGGATCCCGCTTAGCCAGGAAATTGCGTGCATGAGCATCGAGGATGTCAGTCAGTCACCGAGTAAACAGCACCGAGAACGCCGCGTTCTTGGCCACTTCCAGAGCTTGGCGGAGAAAACTTGATGCAGTATGAAGATTCCTGCGCCGGCAAGCTAAAGGCAGGCATTCCCGAGAACATAACAAATTTATACATTCCAAACCCAGAGAAATAGGAGTTGGAAAGGTCACATCCACCGTCCTGGACTGGATAAAAATATGATTCGACAGTTAGGCCTTGCGCCGTCACCTGATTGAGAGTGAAGCGTTTTCCTACGGCTACTAAGACATCACATCCATCTGGACCGAAGCAACCTCCACCAAATATGTTTACTTGCTTGGTTGTCGCAGCAGGATCAGTCATCGAACCGAGGGCCTCAGGGTAACCAATGCCTCTTTCACCCGTGTCACCTTTGGCGCCAGTGTCACCTTTGTTGCCCTTAGCTCCTCTCGCACCCTGAGCGCCAACAGCACCCTGGGGGCCAAGGTCACCCTGGGGGCCAGTCAAACCTTGCGGGCCTGGTTCACCTTGAGGTCCAGTCAAACCTTGCGGGCCTGGTTCACCTTGAGGTCCAGCAAGCCCCTGTAGACCTGTGTCGCCCTTTGGTCCTTGCGGACCAACCTGTGCCCAAGTTATTGCCTTTTCTTTACGAGCACACACACCACTGGCTGGGATTCGGACGATGCCAGTGGCAGCAGCAACGCACGCTTTAATTACCGGGTTACTGGATACGGCAGCCCGACCTGGATTGATGAGAAGCACAATGAGCATTACGGCAACAGCTAGTGCTGCCAACTGCTTCGGGAATACCTGTCGTAATGCTTGCATTGCTCATGCCTCCGTAATGTTGCAAAATCATTTTCGCTACCTGAAATATACACTGGCAGAAATCTGATTCTTGAGAACTAAGCCCATATTTCAGTCGAAGACAAACCTGTCACATGAACTCATTGACAAGCACTTCGCGATTGAAAACTGATCGAGCTCCCAGCCACAGCCTGGTACAACGGTTGCCTGTGCCTGTGTGGTGATATGCTCGCAGAATTTCGTGGACACTACGTCACCAATGCACCTGAAAAAGTGGGTACAAATGTGGCAAAACCTGAAGAGCCAAAGGTGAACGCAGTCAAGATAAAACCCTTGACTGGGTTAAATGACTTGAGAGCCCCCTATCCGATTTGAACGGATGACCCTCGCTTTACAAGAGCGATGCTCTACCACTGAGCTAAGGAGGCACGCCCACATAAGTGAGTATTTCTAACGCCTAATGCCCTGCAAGCAGTTCATTATTTGTTAGCCGTCTTAGATTACCCCATCACCTCCGGTTCCCAAAACCAGGGCATGAGTCTCGTAATGTTCACTGTTACAATCAAGTAATCAGGGGTAAGTTCTCACTTGATCAGATGATGTGCGCATCGCTCATTGAGGTCTACACGTTACCCGAGTGACGCCTATCACTACATGAAGGAAGTTGACTCTATGTCCAGTGCACGTAAATTTCGTACAGGTGTTGCTGTATCTGCAGCCATGATGCTGGTCGCTGGGTTGGCTAGTACTGCCTCACACGCAACGACTGTTTCTGGACAAGGGACATCACCCCAGTCTGCAACAACCCCACGACTCAAGTTGCTTTGGCATGAGGAGTACAACGGAAGCAAAGGTTTGCCGAAGTCTGTGCAAACTTCACTGCAGAACGAGAAGGGTTGGCACAACTGGACGACTGAAGTGACGGGCTCGCCCAATAACAAGGAGCGCCAGTACTACACAGATGGAGTTGTGGAGTACAACGCCAATGGCACAGTTGCCCACCGAGCTATTGAACTTGACGGCGCTGGACACCTCGCAATCAACGCAGTGCGTCCTCAAGTCAAGACTTCAAAGCATCCGTCAACTTCCCCAAAAGATTTTTGTGTCTATGGTCGCTGCGAGTACTTAAGTGGACGTATGAACACAGCCGGCAAACTCGGATTTAAGTACGGCCAGATCGAGGCGAACATTAAGATTCCAAGTGGTGAAGGCACATGGCCAGCATTCTGGATGTTGGGCGCAAACATTGATCAAGGTGTCTCTTGGCCGGGATGTGGCGAAATTGACATCATGGAAGCCTCGGCATCGAACCGTCCAGCATCCATGTTTGGCTCACTTCACTCCTACCCAGATGACGGTTTTGGCGTGACCTCAAGTGCTTACCCAGATGACTTTTACTCTAAGTACCACACCTATGCAATTCGCTGGACCTTCAACAAGATTGAATTCATGGTTGATGGTGAGGTGTACAACACGGTCACTAAGGCTGATGTGACCAGCGAGCAAATTTACGTCGAAGGTCAGGGCAATGTTGCTCGCGAATACCCCTTCAATAAGGAATTCTTCCTCATCTTGAACCTCGCTATGGGCGGTACGCTCGGAGGCGACGAGGATGGGCAAGTAATTCGTGATAGCGCTGGCAAACTACCTGCTGGTGGCACCATGCTGGTGGACTACATCCGGTTCTACTCAGTCAACGGTCAAGGCAAACTGATTCGTCACTAGTAGTTAGAGTCCGACAACACCCAGATTCCCTCGAGGGTCTGGGTGTTGTTCTTTGCCCAAGTATGCAAGAATTGAGCGCTGTCTCGCAGAGACAGACTTGGGGCCAATCGAGCCGCAAGCCTTTACAACGGATCGTCCGACACGTACCTGTCGGTGAAGGAGTCAGAAATGGCCAACGTCACATTTGACGGCGCAACCCGTATTTACCCGGGTTCAACAATCCCAGCTGTAAACCGACTAAATCTTGAGGTCGCCGATGGCGAATTCTTGGTACTGGTAGGTCCATCAGGTTGCGGTAAGTCAACATCACTTCGCATGCTTGCAGGTCTAGAAGACATCAACGAAGGTCGCATTCTGATTGGTGGCCGCGATGTCACCAACGTTGCGCCTAAGGACCGTGACATCGCCATGGTTTTCCAGAACTATGCTCTTTACCCGCACATGACTGTTGCTGAGAACATGGGCTTCGCGCTCAAGATTTCTGGCGTGAACAAGTCCGAGATTGCAAAGCGCGTACAGGAAGCTGCAAAGATTCTCGACCTCGAGCTTTACCTAGAACGCAAGCCGAAGGCCCTCTCCGGTGGTCAGCGTCAGCGTGTAGCCATGGGTCGCGCCATCGTTCGTAACCCACAGGTATTCCTTATGGATGAGCCTCTATCAAACTTGGATGCCAAGCTCCGTGTACAGACTCGTACACAGATTGCATCACTTCAAAAGCGTCTTGGCGTAACTACTGTTTACGTAACCCACGACCAGACTGAAGCTATGACAATGGGTGACCGCGTTGTTGTTATGAAGGATGGCTTCCTACAGCAGGCAGACACTCCACAGAACCTGTACGACAACCCAGCCAACGCATTCGTTGCTGGCTTCATTGGCTCACCTGCCATGAACCTTGTTGATCTCAAGATTGAAGAAGGCGGTGCGCGTCTAGGTAGCACCCTCATTCCAATCGAGCGTTCCATTCTGAGCCAGGTTACTGCTGAAGGTAGCGACAGCATCACTGTTGGTTTCCGTCCAGAAGATCTCTCCATGTCGCCTGAAGGCTTCGAACTCAACATTGAACTTGTTGAACTTCTTGGTGCAGATGCTTACCTCTACGGTCAGGTTGCAGATGCTAAGGGTGAAGAGCGTCAGGTCACAGTTCGTACTGACGGCCGTGCGACACCACAGCGTGGAACAACTATTCATCTAGTTCCAGACTTGAATAGCATCCACCTATTTAGCAGCAAGACGGGCGACCGTTTCGACGCTTAATCTCAATGTTTCACATGAAAGGGTCTGGCCATTGGTCAGGCCCTTTCATTACATCAAGGGGGATACGCCATGGCGTTTCAAGTAACTGCTGATCCGACTGAACCAGACTTGCTGTTCTTGCCATGGCACTTGCCCTTAGCTGACTGGCCAGATGAGGCAACTGTCTCTCTTCCGCAAGGCATCAGTAGGCACATCGTGCGATTCGTTCGCTTACACGGAGTTGTTTATGCCATCAAAGAAACTCAGCAGCCCATTGCTGAACGTGAACACCTCATGCTCGGTCGTTTAGCGCGGTTAGAGGCACCGTGTGTGGAATCAGTCGGTGTGATATCGGGCCGAGTAGATTCTGAAGGCAATGAACTTCCTGCTGCACTTATGACAAAGCACCTGGAGTTCTCACTGCCTTACCGTGCGCTGTTCTCTTCAACTCTGCGCCAAGACACGGCCAACCGACTCCTTGATGCTTTGGCTCTACTCCTGGTGCGCCTGCACCTCATCGGTTTCTACTGGGGTGACTGTTCGCTCTCCAACACACTGTTCCGCCGCGATGCTGGCGCATTTGCCGCATACCTAGTCGATGCCGAGACTGGCGATTTGCATGAGCGTCTTTCTGACGGTCAACGTGCTTATGATCTAGACCTTGCCGTGACTAATGCCACTGGTGAATTCATGGATTTAGCAGCAGCAGATTTGCTGCATGAGTCAATTGATCCCTTTGTCACTGGTGAACAGATTCGAGTCCGTTACGAACGACTCTGGGCATCAATTACTCAGCCCCTCATCATGAAGGCATCTGAACGCTATAAGTTGGATGAGCGCATTCGCTCGCTCAATGACATGGGGTTCGATGTAGCTCAGATGGAATCAAAGACGTCGAATCATCCAACGGGTGATGACATTCGAATTATCATGACTCCCAAAGTTGTCGATGCTGGTCACCATGCAAGGCGACTTATCCGCCTGACTGGATTAGATGTCGAAGAGAACCAAGCGCGACGTCTTCTGAACGACCTTGATCAATTCCGCATTGATCGTGACATTGATGAAAAAGACGAAGCGCTCTCTGCCCATCGTTGGGTCACAGAAGCCTTTGAGTCAGTCCTAGCCCTTGTTCCTAAGAGCATGCGCGGACGCCTTGAACCTGCTGAGATCTATCATGAGATTCTGCAGCATCGCTGGTACATGTCCGAACAGGCCGGCAAAGATGTCGGTCGACATGTAGCCGCTACGGATTATGTGAAGACAATCTTGGTAAATAAGCCTGAAGAACGAGCCATCATCGGTTCAAATGAAGATTCCGATGACGACACCATCACGATGGGTCGAGTATTTCCAGAAGGCACGCCAGACATTTCGCACGACAACGCTCTGTAGCGCCGATCTGCAACTTCCCTGTTAAGTCGTCCAGCACATCACTTAATTGCTCTAGTACTCGCGAATCTTCGCAATCTCGTATAAGGCAATACCAGCAGCTACACCAGCATTAAGTGACTCAGTCTCATCAAACATTGGGATAGAAACAACCACATCGCAGGTGTCACGCACTAGGCGAGACATACCAGTCGCTTCGCCACCGACGACAAGCACAATCGGCCCACTCGCAAGGTCAGCCTTGAGGTTTGCTACGTCAACCTCGCCATCCGCATCTAGACCGATGATGGTGCAACCAGCCTTCTTCATCGCAACCAGTGTGCGAGTGAGGTTGGTTGCGCGTGCAACAGGAACTCGAGTAGCTGCACCAGCGGAAGTCTTCCACGCCGAAGCTGTCATTCCCGCAGCACGACGCTCAGGTACAACAACTCCATCAACACCAAATGCTGCTGATGAACGAATGACCGCACCCAAGTTACGAGGGTCAGTCACACCATCTAGTGCAACTAAAAATGGTGACTCAGGTGAATCAAATGCATCGTCAAGCATGTCTTCAGGATCTGCGTACGCATATGGCGGAATGCGCAATGCAACGCCCTGATGAACAGCACCATCGGTCATGCGATCAAGTTCGCCACGAGGTGACTCCAAGAACGGAAGTCCACGGTCATTAGCTAGTTGAATAATTTCTTTCACACGATCATCAGCATCGATGTACTGCTGCATGTAGAACGCAGCTGCAGGAATCTCGGCGCGCAGTGCTTCAAGCACTGAGTTGCGACCGGCTACCCATTCGATGCCATCACGATCACGTGGACGACTTACGCGCGTTGAGCCGCGCTTTTCGGCAGCGCGTTCGGCAGCGCGGGCACGCTTGGCAGCCGGGTGCTTTGTGCGCTCCGTTGCCTTTGGCGTAGGGCCCTTGCCTTCAAGTCGCTGCTTACTGCGACCACCAGAGCCAACCAGAGGCCCTTTTTTCGAGGTGCGAATTGCGCCTTTGCGCTTCGAATTGCCAGCCACTATTTCTCCAATGTCCAGCGGACGCCATCAGCACTGTCTTCTAGTGAGATGCCAAGTTCCCGCAGTTGATCACGAATAGCGTCTGCCTTCGCGTAGTCCTTGTCGTTCTTTGCCTGAGTGCGTGCGGCAATCTGTTGCTGCACGAGTGCATCCATAACTGACTCACTCGACTCATCAATGCCCGTATTTAGTTGCCAGAACTCATTGAGTGGATCCACACCTAAGACGTCCAGCATGGTGCGCACACTGGCCAGCGCTGTTGTTAGGTCCTCGCCTGCCGTACCTGCGGCAAGCAAGGTGTTTCCTTTGCCAACTGCTTCATGCAAGACAGCCAAAGCGGCCGGAACATTGAGGTCTTCATTCATCGCAGCAGCAAACTCAGGGCTCACAGCGCCAAGTTCAACTTCACCCACAACTTCACTTGCACGCCGAACAAAGTTTTCAATACGACCAAATGCCACGGCAGATTCATTCAAGGCAGCATCTGAAAATTCTAAGTTGCTACGGTAGTGAGCCGCCGCCAAGTACCAACGAAGTTCAATCGGACGCACACGCTTGGTAACTTCAGTGACTAGAAGAGAGTTGCCGAGTGACTTACTCATCTTTTCGCCAGAGGTAGTCACCCAAGCATTGTGCAACCAGAAGTTCGCAAAATCCTGACCTGCAGCCTTTGACTGTGCGACTTCGTTTTCATGATGTGGGAACACCAAGTCGAGGCCCCCGCCGTGAATATCGAAGGCACTTCCAAGATACGCCTGCGCCATAGCAGAACATTCAATGTGCCAACCTGGCCGGCCGTTACCCCATGGAGTTGGCCATGATGGTTCACCTGGCTTTGCAGATTTCCACAGCGCAAAGTCGCGAGGATCCTTCTTACGACCATCCCCCGCGGAATCACCTGCTGGGAGAAGGTCGTCAATCTTTTGGCCGGACAATGCGCCATAGGCGGCAAATGAGCGAACATCAAAGTAGACGTCACCTTCGGAGGCATAGGCATGTCCGCGAGCAATCAGAGTCTCCATCAACTCAACCATTTGAGTGATGTGACCAGTGGCACGCGGCTCAATACTTGGAGGAGTACAGCCCAAAATGGCATAAGCCTTAGCAAATTCTCGCTCATAATGAGCAGCCACTGCCCACCATGGTCGATGTTCAATTTCACCCTTGGCCATAATCTTGTCATCAATGTCAGTGACGTTGCGCACTAATGTGACTTCAAGACCTGTCGAACGTAGCCAACGAGCCAAGACATCAAAAGCCAGGCCCGAACGGATGTGGCCAACATGAGGAGCAGCTTGGACCGTTGCACCGCATACGTAAATAGAAACCTGGCCAGGCGTCAGTGGGGTGAATTCGCGAACTGCTCGAGTCGCGGTGTCATAAAGTCGCACGGGTCTAGGTTACCGACTAAACCGTGCGATGTAACAATGCTGTAGCAATGGCAGCAATGCCTTCCCCACGTCCAGTTAAGCCCAAACCATCAGTGGTTGTGCCGGCTACGGAGACAGATGCCCCAGCAAGCGCACTGGAGATTGCTTCCTGCGCTTCAATGCGTCGTGGGCCAATCTTTGGGGCATTCGCGATGACCTGCACACTCACGTTCGCAATCGCCCAGCCTTGCTCTTGAATCAGGCGGTGAACTTCGCTCAAAAGTGTGGCACCTGAGGCGCCGGCCCACTTGGGGTCAGATGTGCCAAAGATACTGCCGAGGTCGCCAAGGTTAGCTGCTGACAGAAGGGCATCACAAACTGCATGTGCTGCGACATCGCCATCTGAATGACCACTGCAACCCGCAGTTGCTTCTGGCCATTCCAAGCATGCTAGATACATTGCCCGACCTGGCTCTAGTGGATGAACATCTACTCCAGTGCCAATACGGATGTCGCTCATAACTCTTTCTCCAAGTAACTCAGGGCAATGTGCAGGTCATCCATAGTTGTAATTTTCAAAGCCCGTTCGTCACCGGCCACAGTTTGGACTCGATATCCAGAGACTTCAAGCAGCCCAGCATCATCGGTGGCCAAGATAGTTGGATCAGCGTGAACCTTGTCGAGCACACTTCGGACAAATCCCTGCGGGGTTTGCACTCGGCGTAACAAGTCACGATTTACGGTTTCAACTACTGTGCCCTGCACATCGATGCGCTTGATGGTGTCGACGACTGGGACAACAGGAACCACGCCCTCGGCACCTTGTCGCACAGCCTCAATAACGCTATTAACGACGCGATGCGGCACGAGTGGACGTGCAGCATCGTGTACCAAGACAACATCCACATCAGCAGGCACAACCGCCAAAGCACGCGCAACGGATCCTTGACGATCCTGCCCACCTTCAACAATGTGAATGTCAGAATCAACATCTTTGAGCAGCTCGCCAGCCAATTCAACGTAGCCTTCGGGAACAGCAACTACGATCACATCAACAGCCACACTAAGAATCAGCGCACAGCGGGTCAACAAAGAAATGGAATTCAGTTCAATGAATGCCTTAGGCGTGTCGGCTCCAAGACGCGTGCCAGATCCCGCAGCGGGAATCAATGCCGCCACTCGGCCAGCAGCGGCGTTAGTCATTAGGAAGCCAGAACCTCGTCAAGAATTTCTTCGGCGCGTACCTCATCAGTGTGCTCAGCCAAAGCAATTTCGCTAATGAGCTGAGTGCGGGCACGAGCCAGCATGCTCTTTTCACCAGTTGAGAGTGGCTTCTTCTGTGAACGACGCCACAAGTCGCGCACTACTTCCGCGACTTTGATGACATCGCCAGATGACAACTTTTCAGTATTGGCCTTAAAACGACGAGACCAGTTTGCAGGATCTTCAACATAAGCCATGCGAAGTACGCCAAAGACTTTTTCCAGTCCTTCTTGGCTAGTAACATCACGAACGCCGACGAGATCAAGGTTGTCGGAAGGAACGCGAACAGTCAGATCACTTTGGTGCACCTTAAGAACGAGGTACTCACGTTCTTCACCTTTGATTGTGCGCTTTTCTTTGGAAATAATGTCCGCAGCACCGTGGTGTGGATAAACGACTGTTTCTCCGACTTTGTACGCCATTTAGTGTCCTTTTGCTTGCTTGGGCTCAAAGTTTACCACGCTAACGAGTCAAAGAACGCCACAAAATCCCTGCACTTAATGGGTTTTTGTGGCTCTTGTCTCATGCCAGCTCACCAGGCAGTGACACAGCACAACCTTGCAGACACTAGGCTTGAGACACCGCGTCACCAGTTCTAGGAGAAGTTTTCATGCGCATCAAGCGTCTTGTGGGAATTACACTGGCTCTAGCCACTCTTTCGGCTTCTACCGGTTGTGCTACAGGTTTTAGTGCACATACCAACAGTCAGAAACCATCCGGCAACGGACGCTATGCGAATGCAGGTGATCTGGAAATCCGTGACGCAACCATCGTGGCTGATCCCAAGAACCCAAGCATGGGAGCGCTGTTATTCACCGTGTACAACAGTGGTCAGACGAATGACGCACTGATTGGCGCTTCATCAGTAGATGTAACGAGCCAAGCCAACCAAAGTATTGGACTTCCGGCCTTGAAACACGTTCAAATCGGATACAACTCAACAATTCAGATTGCGCTGGAGAGCGTTAGTGGAACGCTTGTGCCAGGCACCTTCGTGCCGTTAACATTCCACTTTGCGAATACCCCGAGCCTGCCAATGAAATTGCTAGTCAATGCAAACGATGGCATCTACTCAGATGTCAAAGTTCAGTAACAACGAGTTGCACATCCCAACACCTGGGTCAAAAACTCCCAGCCGTTGGAAGCACTCACTAATGAAGTACTCAGCTGACCTACTGTGATTCGAATCGGTAACCAAGTCCACGAACAGTGGTCAGCAAGACTGGATTAGCAGGATCTGCCTCAATCTTTGACCTTAAACGCTTGACATGCACATCTAGTGTCTTGCCATCGCCCACATAGTTCGCACCCCAAATGCGATCCATCAGTTGACCACGTGTGAGTACCCGGCCGGCATTACGAATAAGTAGTTCAAGTAGTTCAAACTCTTTGAGCGGAAGCGCAACGCGCTCACCACTGACTGTGACTGAGTGATGCTCAATGTCCATGCGGATTGGACCAACTTCAATCGTTGCATCGTCAAGGTCGTCTACCGCTGCACCACGGCGGAGCACTGCGCGCATACGGGCAATTAACTCACTCTTTGAATATGGCTTTGTTACGTAGTCGTCAGCGCCAAGCTCCAGCCCAACCACCTTGTCGATTTCGGTGTCCTTGGCAGTCAGCATGATGATCGGTGTATTCGACTTGGTGCGAATGTATTTGCATACCTCGGTACCTGAAGCACCTGGCAACATCAAATCAAGCAGAACAATGTCTGGACGAACAGCATCAAACATCTTCATACCCTCAGTACCATCTGGGGCGAGGAATACGTCAAATCCCTCACGACGCAGATAGAAATCCAACACCTCGCGGTAGGTTTCTTCGTCCTCTACTACAAGTACTCGTGTCATGCGCGAGCGTCCTCCATTGTGTGGCCTGCCCCATTGAGGTAAGCAGGGAATCTGAGTGTGAATGTCGAGCCTTCACCTAATCGTGACCATACTGTGCATTCTCCACCATGATTCGCACAAATGTGCTTAACAATGGCCAAGCCCAAGCCAGTACCGCCAGTGCCACGATTACGTGACGGATCAACTCGGTAGAAACGCTCGAAGATGCGAATCAATTCGTCATCTGGAATACCAGGGCCCTGATCAGTAACGGAAATCTCGATGTTGTCCCCAACCTTCTTAGCTCCAACACCTACCCTGCGGCCAGCCGGTGAGTACTTGATGGCATTAGAGATCAGATTTCGGATAGCTGTCACTAACTGACGCTCGTCACCATAAATACGGCCGACCTCTGAGGTGTTGGCAACAACCACATTGATACGACCCTCGCTTGCGAGAAACTTCGTGTCATCGATGGATGCAGCGATAATTGCCTCGACCGAAACAGGTGCACTGTGACGCAGTGCCACATCACCTTGGACTCGTGAGAGCTCAACAAGATCGGTAATCAAGTCAGTCAGTCGCCCCGCTTCGTACTGCATGCGGTTGGCGAAATGTTTCACTTCATCGGCATCCACATCGTCGGCATTAATCGCCTCAGCTAAGAGCGACAAAGCGCCGACTGGAGTTTTCAATTCGTGTGACACATTAGCTACGAAGTCGCGGCGGGCCTCATTAAGCCGACGTTCTTCACTGAGGTCTTGTGCAATCAGGAGGGACAGGTTCTCATCAAGGGGGGACAGCTGCAATCGCGCTTCCCAACCGCCATCACCGCTAGCTTGGCGACCGATGAACGCCTCTCGGCTGAGAGTCTTGCGCAAGCGATGAACCTCGCGATTCAGCGCCCGAAGTTCAATTGGTGCAATGTAATCAGCGGACACGAGTCCCATGGCAACGGAGTTCACGCTTGCTGCAACCACTCGATCATCTTGGCGCACGACCGCCGCAGCATCTGGCAAAAGGTCAAGGATTTCTCGTAGGGCAGCAACACGATCGATGGGCTGAAGTTTGCTCGACTGGCGGGCATAACGTTGAGCTCGTCGAGCGTAAATCACTACAAGAACGCTGAGGCTAGCAACAAAGATTGCAAGACCGATAGCCAGGTCAACCCGAACTGCCAATCTGCTCACACCTTAAGAATAGGCAATATCTGGCAACGTTCGGACAAGCACTGGTTGCAGGAGTGAAGTGTTCACACTTAATGCAGATGAAGTTTCCTTGCAATTAGCCAAAATTGTCCCTGTTCAATACAAAGTAAAGGCCGTTCAGAAGCCTATGGTTAAAGGATGGCTTTAGAAACTGGCGACCGTTTAGATCAAGTGAACCAGTTGCTTGTACAGATGACTGAACTTGTCGGCACTGCGATCACTAAAGCTACTCAAGCTCTCCTTGAAGACGATTTAGCATTAGCGGAACAAGTTCTCTCAGGCGATCCCACGATCGATCACTTGAACGAGGAAGTTGAAGCTCTCTGCTTCCGCATCAGCACGCTACAGGCACCTATGGCCCGCGATTTGAGACGTGTTATTGGTGGCATACGAATTGCCTCGTCGCTGGAACGAATGGGTGACCTCGCTGTGCACATTGCAAAGCAGGTGCGCTTTCGCTATCCGAACCCTTCTGTTCCTGAAGAACTCCGACACACTTTTGCCGACATGGGCATGGCAGCCAGTCGAATTGTGGCTGAAACTGCGCTAGTGATTGCATCGTCCGACACCACCCTTGCTGGACAAATAGGTCAACATGACGATGTACTTGACCGTCTACATCGGGAACTATTCACAACGGTTCTTTCTGAGGACTGGCAATACGGAGTCGAAGCAGCTATTGACGTCACACTGTTGTCACGCTTCTTCGAACGCTTTGGCGATCATGCTGTGACGGTGGCTAAGCGCGTTACCTACATTGAAGACGGAGCGACGTTTAGCTAGTTTCGCAAGGTGCTTGCGCTGTAACTGCGCAAAAGCTTCAAGTCAAGTATCGGAAACTCAAACCATTCGCTAGGTTTGTAGTAAATCATGACTACTCAAACCCAAACTCTACGCAGAATCGCCATTCTGTCGGTGCATACCTCTCCCCTGCACCAACCAGGCACCGGCGACTCTGGTGGCATGAACGTTTACATTGCAGAGACTGCTCAAGCAATAGCGAAGCGTGGAATTGAAGTTGAAATCTTCACGCGCGCAACCAGCATCGAAGAACCTGAAACTATTCAACTTGCTCCTGGCGTCACAGTTCGACACATCCCAGCCGGTCCATTTGAGGGTCTGAGCAAGGAAGACTTACCCGGCCAATTGTGTGCAGTCACTGCAGGTGTTTTGCGAGCCGAAGCTGCGCGTAGAGAAGGTTTCTACGATCTCATCCATAGTCACTACTGGCTGTCCGGTCAGGTGGGCTGGATCGCTCAAGAGCGCTGGCACGTCCCGCTTGTGCACACTATGCACACCATGGCTCGTGTGAAGAACAAGCAGATGTCGGCCGATGATCAGCCTGAACCAGCAATCCGTGAAATTGGTGAAGAACAGGTTGTCTTAGCAGCCGACCGACTCGTAGCCAACACTGACGCTGAAGCGGCTGAACTGATCGACTTGTATGGTGCAGAACCCAATCGTGTGCGAGTTGTCCATCCTGGCGTGAATCTCGAGGTGTTCTCGCCTGGTGATAGTGCCGCCGCACGTGCCAACCTAGGCATCGCACCAGATGCAACTGTCCTACTCTTCGTTGGGCGTATCCAGCCGCTTAAGGCACCTGATGTATTAGTTCGCGCAGCTGCCGAACTTGTAAACATGAATCCTGCGCTGCGTAAAAACTTAGTCGTTGCAATTTGTGGCGGTCCCTCAGGCACAGGTCTGTCCCGTCCAGATGCACTAGTAAACCTGGCGAAGGAACTTGGCATTGAGGATGTAGTTCGTTTCGAGCCTCCTGTAAGTCGCGATGAACTTGTCACTTGGTATCGAGCTGCAACGGTGTGCGTTGTGCCGTCCTACTCAGAATCATTCGGCCTTGTAGCCATCGAAGCACAGGCTTGCGGCACTCCAGTTGTCGCGGCAAATGTTGGTGGGCTTCCCACTGCAATCAGTGACGGCATGAGCGGTGTACTCGTTGATGGACATAATGAAACTAACTGGGCACATGCAATCGAAAGCATCACGGGCAATCCTCAGCGTCGACAAGCATTGAGCGTTGGCGCACTCAAGCATGCTGCTGAATTTAGTTGGGAGCGCACTACTGATGAATTGCTGGCCGTGTATCAAGAAGCCATAGCCTCATCCGAGCAAAGGCAGTAGCACTTAAGGGCATGCACTTGCAGATGTGAATGTTGAGTCGGGCAGAATTGGCTCATGAGCAATCACACTTTAATTTTGGTCCGTCATGGCGAAAGCGTCTGGAATGAGAAGAACCTCTTCACTGGCTGGGTAGATGTTGACCTCAATGAAAAGGGTCTCGGCGAAGCACATCGCGCGGGTGAACTTCTGATGTCTGCAGGTGTTTTGCCGGACGTTCTTCACACCTCCCTGCTGCGCCGTGCCATCAAGACCGCCAACATTGCACTTGATGTCGCTGACCGTCACTGGATTCCGGTTACCCGTTCCTGGCGTTTGAATGAGCGTCACTACGGCGCTCTACAGGGCAAGGACAAGGCGCAGACCCTTGCTGAGTACGGTGAAGAGCAGTTTATGCTGTGGCGTCGTTCTTATGATGTTCCACCACCGGCAATCAATGCTGATGATGAATTCGCGCAAACTCATGACCCGCGTTATGCAAACATCGCTGTAGCTGACCGACCGGCAACTGAGTGTCTTGCCGATGTTGTTAAGCGCATGCTGCCCTATTGGGAGTCCAACATTGTTCCAGACCTGAAGTCCGGCAAGACTGTAATGGTCGCTGCTCATGGAAACTCATTGCGTGCTCTCGTAAAGCATCTTGATGGCATCAGCGATGCCGACATTGCGGGCTTGAATATCCCAACAGGTATCCCATTGGTTTACGAACTTGATGCCGATTTCAAGCCGGTTACTGCCGGTGGTACCTACCTCGATCCTGAATCTGCGATTGCTGCAGCCGCTGCGGTAGCAAACCAGGGCAAGAAGTAGAAACACCTTTTAGTGACGGTCCGCCGAGATACTCGGTGGGCCATTACTTATTTGGCCGGACTACATCCCACGGCACGGTGAGCTCGCCTAGGCGCCAGCGCTGTTTCGTACCCAGCACGGGTACGCCTTGAGCCAGCACCGTTTCGACCGTCGCTAGCCAGCGCTGGCGAGCTCCGAATGGAATCATGGCAGCCTGCGATAGCCAGGCATCATCAAGTGTGCGAAGTAAGTCATGAATACGTTCACCGGGCACGTTGCGATGGATCAGTGCTTTAGGTAACCGTGGTGCTATATCTGATGGCTGTTCAATTGAGTTCAGTTGCATGGACATGGAGAACGTCTCTGGGGTATCTGAGTGACTGCGCAAAGCAACCCAGGTACTCAGACGCCCAATTTCATCGCACGTCCCTTCGACCAAGAAACCCTCAAGAGCGAGTCGCGCTGTCATTGTGCGCCACGCTGCAACTACTCCTACTTCCTCATACTGACGTAAGACATTAAAGGCACGAATCATAATTGGTTGCCGGTTGCCAGCCATCGGCACCTCAAAGCCACCCGTGTGGAAGGAAAGGCCGGGCTGCGCGAGTGACTGTGCTGCTTGAACACGCTCGGGGTCAATCTCTATGCCAATGACTTCGATATCTGCTCGCACGTGTTCATGCACCCGTTGAAACATCTCAACGGTAGTAATCGGACTAGCTCCGTAACCCAGATCAACAACTAATGGGTCAGCAGCAGCTCGAATTGTCGGACACACAGCATGCAGTACCCAACGATCACACCTGCGCAATCTATTGGGGTGTGTAGTGCCTCGAGTAATGTCCCCGATGGGCTTGCGAACAGTAGGTGCCATGGATGTTAGCGGGTTGAATCCAACTTGGGTCTCAGGTCAAGCAGATAAAGAATGCAGGCAAGTACGCCGATGAAGCTGGGTATGCCCTGGATCCAAGCCGCATAGCCACTGGCTATGGTCGTGAAAATCCAGACATTACGGCTACCCTGACCCACAATGTCGAATGGTGCACTTTGGCGCTTGAGCACATCGACAAAGGCATAGGCCGCTAACGCAAAACCAATAACTTGAAACACATTCCCAAGAAACACAGCCAATCTCCTTCTCAATTCTCGAACCACTCTGAGTCTAAGACAAAGCAGAGACCCTGACCCTGCCGAAGCAGGATCAGGGTCTCTGTAGTGCTTAGTTACTAGCTAGCAGATAGAGCAGATACAGCAACTGGACCAGTTACTACAACTACCTTCACTGTGTGGTAGCCCGAGCCAGTCCAAGCAGCATTGCTTGACAATGCATCTGGGTTGGTACGGGTTGTTGCAGTTCCACCAGCGCTGATTGCAGTGTTTGCACCTAGGCTGTATGTGCCTGCGGTGAAGTTCTTGCCTGCAGAGGTGTATGAATCGTAAGCAGCCTTGGCTGGAGTCTTAACTGAACCATTCTTGTTAAGAACAGCAGCTACAGCAGCGTTGTGTACAACTGAGTTAGCGTTGTAGACCTGAACACCATCGATGAAGATGTTGGCTGTGCCAGTCAATGAGATCGAGATTGATGATCCCTTAACTGTGAAGGTCTTTGCATGCTTAGCAGTCACACCAGTGTTGTTTGCAAATGCTCCTGCGATGCTTACACCTGCACCAAGATCAGCAAGTGCTGAGTACTTGGTGGTGACAGCTGCAGATGCGTTGCCTGACAAGTCAGTTGCTGCGCCAGCTGCTGCGGTGAAGATAACCGAGGTAGCAGGTGCGTTCAGAGTAACGATTACTCGTGAGGCAACCTTGGTCTGGAACTTGTCAGCCGTTGGGGCTGCATTGGTGTAATCGATTTCATCGCCACTTGCATCGATGTAGGTCAATGACACTGCCTGTGAACCGCTGGCAACTGACGTTAGTACGCCCTTGTCATCAATGGTCGCAACAGAACCCTGTGCGCTGAACTTGCTCGCATCAATGCGAACTGGCTCACCGAACTTGTAAGTGATGCTTGCTAGACCGCTGTGGGTGTGGCGTAGAACAGATGCTACTGGTGCAACTGAATCACTAGATGCTGACGCCGCTGAACCTGCAGCTGCGCTGATACCTGCGATGCTCTTAGCTGAACCAGCCTGGACTGCGTATGAAACTGTGCCGGTGATAGCGCTGTTTAGAGCAACAGTGAAGCTCTTGATTGCGCTAGCCTGCGTTGGATCAGTTGCAGCTGTTCCAGCGTTGCAAGAAGCAACTGCTGTACCACTCAGGTTGAAGCAAGATAGTGAGTAATCAGATGAGCCAAGTACTGTACCTTCGCTGTTCGTTACAACAATCTTGCTTGCATCGAATGAACGAACTGGCTTGCTGTAGCTAAAGCTTGCTGAAGCAAGACCGGTGAAGGTCGCGCCCGCAGCAGCAGTAACAGCTGGGACAGCAGCATCTGCAGCAGCAGCAGATGAACCTGCAGAGGCAGAGATGCCTGCAAGGTTCTTAGCTGAGCCGGCAGCGATTGCATAGGAAACAGTTCCATCAGTTGCGCTGTTAAGAGCAATCTTGATGCTCTTGATTGCAGTTACCTGGTATGGATCGGAATCAACTGTGCCTGCATTGTTGCCAGGAACAAGAACACTCATCTGGTTGTAAGAAGTTACTGTGTACGCAGAAGCATCTAGAACGGTGCCTTCGTTGTTGGTTACAGTGATCTTGCTTGCATCGAATGAGCGAACTGGAGTGCTGTACTCAAAGGTTGCTGAAGCAAGACCTGTGAATGTAGCGCCAGACTTTACAGCAACTGTAGGACCAGTTGTTGTTGCTGCACCAGCACCAGTGCCATCAGTTACGCGGCAGTATGAGGTTGTCAAACCAGCGCCATCAAGCGTTCCACCAGTGGTACCTGCAGCAAGGTTAGTGAAACCTTCATCGCTAATGGTCTTGGTGATTAGGCTGTGGTAAGTCTTGCCTGAGATGCGATCCTTGATTGCACCAATAGCAGTGGAGCAAAGGAAGCCCTTTGGACCAGCATAGGCAAGAGTTGCCGCGCTTGGGTAGCGAAGGATGTTGTAGACGTAACGCTGACCAACGAATGTTGAGTCAAGAACCGTTGCATCTGTCGGTGCAACACCATTGATTGAACCCATTGCATCTGCTGCACCTACAACACCAGTTGAGTTACCGCTGTAGTTGTTTGTACCAGTGATGCCTGCAGCCTGCTTGTAACGGCCAAGTGACATGTAGTAAATCGCAGTGCTTTCCTTGCCATCAACGAAGATTGATGAAGCCTGGTTTTCCTGACCTGTTGACAAGCTGTGAGCTGTCTTGTACTCAGCAATTGTGCCGGTGAAGCCAGCATCAGTTAGCTTCTGTGCGGTCAATGAGCCAAGGTTAAGATCAGCCTTGCCGCCACCGAAGAAGGTTGCATGCCAGAATTCGCGAGTACCCGAACCCTGCTGAACGTCATAAACGTCAATGAAGGTTGCAGGAAGATCCGTTAGCTGATTTCCATCTTTGTCTAGAACGCCAGCATTGTTGTTGAGCTCTGACCACTGGATGATGTTTCCAGCGTAGATGTCCTTCAAAATAGCCTTGGTGATGGTGGAGATGTTTGCAGAAACAGTTGCGTTTCCTGAGGCATCCTTAGTTGCGTGCCACCATGAAACAGCATCCTTAGCGTATGCAACTGCATAGCTGTCGGAGCAAACGGTTGCCTTGTTCGAAGATGCGCGACCGAGGTTGACCTGGCGAACACCATTCTGACCCTGACCACAAAGTTCGTTGGCGCCTGCGCCTGAACCTACTGGGTAAAGATCGACTGGAACAGCGTGACCATCGTTAACCCAAGCAAACTTGGTCTTGTCATCGCCATTGCCGGTGTCAGCGTCAGATGTGCTGCATGAGCCATCCTTTGGCTGTCCGGATGCCCAGATAGTTGCACAACCGTTAGCGCCTGAGTAGACCTTACCGAGGGCCTTCATCATGTCGTAAGTTGTGTCTGAACCTGAAGCAATAATTTTTGTGTCGTACCCAGTTGTTGGCGCAGAAGTTGCGGCTGAAGCAGCAGTCATGCCACTCACCACGCTGCTGACAACAAACGTAGCAGCAACAGCAGTCTTAACTGCCTTGCTGAGAACGTATGAAGAACGCATGTTTTCCTCTTTCAAGAATGCTGAGACCGATTCCCAACGCTCTCATTGAATCTGAAGAAGGATAAATGCAGATGGTCTAGATGTGACCTGACTAGAAATACTAAGTGAACAATTGGTGCTAATTGTGAAACGGTTACACCGTCGAAGGCAGCAGAGAATTCACTGCTAACGCCAGGGCCAAAATAGACCCAAAGAGCAATGGCGAGCACAGCAGCCATGTGACCGTGCCGCTAAACCGAAGACTGACAAATCTCATAGCTACAAAGGAAATCCCGACCAGCTGCAAGGCAATAATCACGAATGGCCATGGTGATTGATGTGGCTCACGTGGAGAATTCTTTGGAGTTGGAACGAATGGCAAACCCTGCAGCTCGGCATAGACATCTTTATTCCCAAGGCTGAGAACGGGAGGATTTGAAGTTCGCAGCACCAGGCGGTTCGCCGGCAGAGAATCTAGATTTGCAGAAAAGACTTTGTACTTAGATGTGCCTTCAATGGTAGTCACCAAAATAGTGTCACCCACTTTGAGATTTGGCACAGAATAGAATGGCGCACCGAAAGTTGTGCGGCGACCAAGAATCACGGACTCACCGGCTTGTCCAGGTAGTGACGAACCCGGCACGTGACCCGGTCCAGTCTGGGTAATACGGCTGGCTGAACCCTCAGCAACCACCTGCGACACACCTAGTGAAGGGATCCGAACAAAAGCTACGGCTGATCCCAGTGCAGGAGCAGTTCCAGGTAGCGGTGACAAACCAGGCTGACCATAGGCTGAGGCTGATGTCGCCAGGGTATTACGAAACTCATTGAGCAAGTCTGTTTGACTCCGGTGCTGCGTGAAAGCACTGAACACAAATTCGCATACCAAAACAGCAAGAACAACAAGTCCAACAAGGACGGGTAACTGAATCCGAGATTCATTGTTTTTTGTGCCTTGATTGGCCACTCTGGTGTCTACAGTTGCGCCGAGGTCCACTAGTGATTCGGTGACTTCCACAGAATCAGTAGAAAGATTGTCGGCTGAGATTGTTGTCATAATTGCTGCCTCCACGATGACTTCCAGGCACTTAATCCGAGTGGAATGACTCCAGCCATAGCGAAAACGACCAAGGCAAAGCCTGGCAATGATGACTTTTGGGTTTGGGTGCTGTCAAAAATGCTTGAGGCAATAACGCCAGCACCATTCTGCTGGGTAATCTGCCCACCACTATCCACACCCGAGCCAGTACCAAAACCAGAACCGCTATCTGTACCAGTTCCACCGTCCACACCAGTACTAGTGCCAATGTCGATGCCAGTGTCGGTGCCACCATCAAAACCACTACCGCTATCTGTACCGGTACCAAATCCATTTCCAGTATCCGTGCCGGATCCTGAGTCGGAAGTTGTGGTCGGGGTAGGTGAAGCGGAATCAGTTGGAGTTGCCGTCGGTGAAGCTGAATCAGAGGGCGTTGGAGTAGGTGTTGGAGATGGTTCTGCCTGACTCCCAACCAGTGTCTCCGCGTGCTGGGTCGCGGTCTTCTGCTTATCCGTCAGGGGCACATACCCATCAAGCAGGTGATTTTGCTGCGCAGGACTGACCACGAAAGACAACATGGCCTTTATAGCCGCAGAGATCTTGGAATCTGTGATTTTTGACGTTGGCACCTGCGCGAAACTAGTAATTGGAAGTGGGTAGGCTGCCGGATCAGCTGGAGCTAGATTGGCAATGGCGGTACCGTCGGCATTTGTCGTCATAGCTTCTACTCCGGCCGCAATGCTCGCTGGATTAGCACTTACAAAGCCAGTCTTCTGGGCATTTTCAATCTTGACTGTCGGTAGCCCATAAAAAGCGGCAGTAGCCGCATCCATTACCCCTAGGTAACCGGTCTGACCAGTTGGGTCGTCGTATGAAGACATGGCCAGTGCAACCGCATCTGCGTTCGACTTCAAGTCATTGATACTCGGTGCCGCCGGGAAGTACGCAGTTGGCTCAGTGAAATCAAAAGGTGAGCGCGCGGTAGCCATTGCCGATTGTGCACGTTCTAGCATAAAACGAGTGAGCAAGAGGTTCAATGAGCATTCGTCAGCTCGGCCTGTCACGTAAATTCCACTTGGTAGTCGGTGACCAGAATTCAAGTCATTAATTTCGCGAGCTTTGGTATCACTGGGGTCAGCACCACTCCAGGTCAATGTCTGACCGGTCAGAGTCCAGGTAAGCATCTCGGGCGTCAACTTCAAATTGGTGATTCGCTGACCCGTGTTGATGTCGTACATGGAGTAGGCAAAAACCAGAGCAGTGTTTGCTAGAGGCGCGTAGGCAAAAGCACGCTTTTCCTGAGTAGACATACACTTTTCATCAGCTGGGGCAGGCAACTCCGTGACGGCAAAGTCAGCCAGACCACAGTAGAAATCTTGTCGACCGAATGGGTCACTTTTTGAGCGCACATAGTCCAAAGTGACGCGCTGAGGATCCTGACAAACAGCAACTTGCCAGTCGGGCAGGGTTTGCAAAACAGCGCCGGACCCGCCGCCAGTAATGGATGTCATGTTTGTTTGTGGGCACGAGTTGGGCTCTGGCGAATAGGCTAAATCCTGCTTCATGCCATTTTGAATAGCATCGATTTGCTCAGGTGTCACAACAAAAAGACTGCAATCAAAGCCCACACCACAGCGAAGGTTGGCATTACCTGGAATGCCATGACCAGTGGCCTCAGAAGAGGAAATTCCATAGACCGCGCTACCAGCGCCGTCACTGTTGCTGGTCACGATTTTGTACTTTGCGCAGTCATCTTGATTGTGGCCAGCAGTAGCACACAGTTCCACCGCGACTACTTGATCTGGAGCCAAACCAGTCCAACTCACGGTTACTACTTGTCCGTCACGCAGATGCGTCGGAGGAGTAACGACTAAACGAGGACCGTCGGTGGCACGACTTGGCGCAGCAATAGCAAAGGCCGTGATGCTCAACGCAACAAGGGAAAGCGCTGCCACGACACGTGCCGACCTGCCACTAGCTTTTTGCCACATTGGGACAATCACCTAACTCTGCCGAATAGCCTCTGATTGGGAACAGTACAACTTTGACTCTTCGACGACCCTTTGCGCAAACCCAAAAGCCCTTCAAGTAAAGAATTCACCCAATGGCTACCTTGATGAGAAAATCCGTTCAGAATGCCTACACATCATTGGGTGAAGGTTAAGCAACAAATACACGGTCCACGGATTCTGACTAGAACGAACTACTAAAACATCGGGGTGACGGAACACTTGAGTAAAAACTCACGTAATGTTGAGACTCTTATGGATTCCCTTTCATCAGAAGAGCCCCTCACTGAACCCTCAGGGCCACATACTGACGCTCGAACACTGTCTGCCACTCGAACCAGAGCAGATCGGATTTACCGCGGAATTTCCACGGGCGCAGGACTACTCACTCTAGTTTTGCTGGTATTTATCGGTAGTTTCTTGCTCATTCGTTCTAAAGATGCATTGAGCTACTCAGGTCTAAAGTTCTTCACCAACACTCAGTGGCAACCACAAGGCACCCCAGCAGTATTCGGAATCCTTGCAGTTATGTACTGGACCATCATTATCGCTGTGATTTCGTTGATTATTGCGATACCACTTGCCATTGCTGTAGCTATCTTTCTTACGGATTTTGCCCCACGCAGCCTGCGCAAGGTTCTTACCGCAATGGTTGACCTTTTAGCGGCCATCCCGTCGCTGATTTATGGCCTTTGGGGGCTTTTCGTGCTTCAGCCGCTGCTGGTTCCCTTTGCTGGCGCTCTATCGCGGGCATTCCCGGGCGTACCGTTTTTGAAGGTTGACTCACCGGCCTACACAAGTTCCGCATTCATTGCAGGTGTTGTCGTGTCCCTCATGGTTCTGCCAATTATTGCCTCCATCGTTCGAGAAGTTTTCAGCCAGGCACCTATGGGTGAGCGCGAAGCGGCCCTCGCGCTGGGATCCACTCGTTGGGACATGATTCGCACCGTAGTGCTGCCTTTTGGCCGTGGCGGAATAATCGGTGGATCAATGCTTGGTCTGGGTCGGGCACTCGGTGAAACCATCGCGGTGGCACTTATCATCAGCCCAACTTTCGTGATTTCTCCTCAAGTACTTCACACCGGCTCAAACTCTGTAGCTGCCCTCATTGCGCTTAAGTTTGGTGAAGCCAGCGGTCTTGCTCTCTCTGCACTCATGGCTGCTGGTCTCTCGCTATTCGTTCTGACTTTGATCGTGAACTTCCTTGCTTCCATTGTTGTTTCACGATCCCGCTCAGGTGCAGGAGTTGATATTTAATGCCCAACGTTCAACTTGCAGATTCTCAGGAACTCATTGAGCCACGCCGCACTGGGCGCGGCTGGCACATGGACGACATCTCACTGCTTTTGGGATCAGCAATCTCGGCAACTGCACTCACCTGGGTGTTAATCGTGCAACTCACGACAATCAACAACATTGTCGGGCTCTATGCAATCTGGTTCATCACTTTCGTAGCTCTCTACCGTGTTGTCACGCACCTACATCAAGGACGACTGGCTGCCCGCGACAAGATGATGAACGTCTTGATTGCTTCTGCCTTTTTAATCGTGTTCATGCCGCTCTTTTTCATCATTACGTACGTGATTACTAAAGGTGCTGGTGCAATCAATGCAGACTTCTTCACCAAAGATCTCTCCGTCACGGGAACACTAGATCAAGGCGGCGGCGCTGCACACGCAATTGTCGGAACCCTCGAGCAGATTTCGATTGCTTGCCTCATCAGTGTTCCACTTGGCATCATGACCGCCGTGTTCCTCAATGAAGTTCGTGGTCCGCTGCGTAAACCAGTACGCCTGTTTGTCGACGCTATGTCCGGCGTGCCGTCCATCGTTGCGGGTCTCTTTATCTTCGCCGTCTGGATCATTCAGTTCCATCATTCATTCTCTGGCTTCGCTGCTGCGTTAGCCATGTCCGTTCTGATGCTTCCGTCGATTACCCGCACTTCAGAAGAAGTCTTGCGCCTTGTGCCTGGTGGTCTCCGTGAGGCGTCACTGGCTCTGGGTTCAACCGAATGGCGTACCACATGGTCGGTGGTACTTCCTACAGCACGAGCAGGTCTGATTACCTCGGTCATTCTGGGTGTGGCCCGCGCTGTTGGTGAGACTGCTCCGCTGATTATGACGTCTTTCGGCAACTCGGCCATGAATACAAATCCGCTCAACGGTTCGCAGTCGTCACTTCCAATCTTTGTTTACACACTCATCAGAAACCCATTTGCCGCTCAGCAAGCCCGAGCCTGGGGTGGCGCGTTAGTGCTCATCACACTCGTACTTGTCCTGTTTACGCTTGCCCGAATCATCGGTGCACGCCAACCTGGTGCCCGGAGGTAACCATGTCAATGCAAACACCATCAAGTGCGCTCAGTGACAGCAACATGCGCCTTGAAGTTCCACCATCAGAACTTGGTGGCCTCGTTGCGGAAGATGTCAGTTGCTGGTTTGGCACGCGTAAGGTGCTTGACCGCGTTTCCTTAGTAATGAAGCCTAAGGAAGTCACTGCGCTCATTGGCCCATCTGGTTGTGGCAAATCTACTTTTCTCCGCACTCTCAATCGCATGCACGAACTGATTCCAAGTGCCTCCTTGGCCGGTCGAGTCTTTCTCGATGGTGAAGACATCTACGATCCAGCCTTGCGTGTGACTGATACTCGTCGCCGAATCGGCATGGTGTTCCAGAAGCCAAACCCATTCCCGGCCATGAGCATCTACGACAACGTGATTGCCGGCCTCAAACTTTCGGGAATGAAGGTCAGCAATAAGGACGAAATTGTTGAGACATCGCTTCGCCGTGCTGGACTTTGGACTGAAGTTGCCAATCGCCTGAGTGATCCCGGTGGCGGTCTTTCAGGTGGTCAGCAACAGCGCTTGTGTATTGCCCGCTCACTCGCAGTTGAACCTGAAGTTCTTCTGATGGATGAGCCTTGTAGTGCTCTTGACCCGACTTCAACTCGTCGTATTGAAGAGACCATCGTGGAGATTGCTGAGCGTGTGACGATTGTTATTGTTACCCACAACATGCAACAGGCACAACGTGTCTCACAGCAATGCGCATTCTTCCTCGCTGCCGAAAATACTCCTGGTCACATCGTTGAATCAGGACTGACGACTCAAGTATTTGGCAATCCAGTAGATCCCCGCACCGAAGACTACGTGAATGGACGTTTTGGGTAATGATGAAGAAAATTATTTGTACATTGTTTGCAGCCACGCTGCTGTCGACTTCTGCTGGCGCAGGCGCCAAAGCTGATCCAACATTCGCACCAATCACTGGCGGAGGTTCCACTTGGAGCCAGATCGCAGTGGACCAGTGGCGTGCTGACGTACGCTCGCGTTTTGGCTTGAAGGTCAATTACAACGGTGTGGGATCGAGTGCTGGTCGTTCGCTCTACACCCAAGGTAAAGTCGATTTCGCCGTCACTGAAATTCCATTCTTACCTGCCGAGGTTGATGTTCTCAAGGCTCAGGGCAGCCACTACCAGTACCTTCCGATTGTTGCTGGTGGTACGGCCTTGATGTACAACTTGAAAAATCCAGCTGGGCAGCAGATCACAAATCTCAATCTTTCACCTGAAACCATTACAGGCATTTTCACGGGATCAATTACTAACTGGAATAACCCGAAAATCACTGCTGACAACGGTGGAGTCGCTTTGGCAAGCCAAACAATTACTCCCGTTGTCCGCTCGGATGGTTCTGGTACATCCGCCCAGTTCTCGGCCTTTATGGAATCTGAGCAGCACAGTGCCTGGGCTAAATTTGCGGACGAACATGGCCTTGATCCAAACAGCGGAACATCAAACTATCCTGCCTTTGGTAATGCGGTAGCACAGTCTGGTTCTGATGGCGTCGCTAACTTCGTTGCCAACAAGTCAACTGGTGTCGGCTCGATTGGCTATGCAGAAACTG
>Ga0209084_1000344_pt1 | contig 43502 bp, 58 predicted proteins | sample C_130820_MF_Meta_FD_187309 | JGI IMG/M metagenome (GOLD analysis project Ga0209084, IMG submission 187309) | Freshwater microbial communities from Lake Croche, Canada to study carbon cycling - C_130820_MF_MetaG (SPAdes) (version 2) | ecosystem: Environmental > Aquatic > Freshwater > Lake... | reverse complement strand
CCATCTGTGAGGAAACGTTAACCAGCTTTAAAACTGCGTCCCGTTTCGCCGCTAATAGCGTTAAACCTACGCCCGTTACCGTTACTGCGATTCCCTCTATTGTTGTGGTTATTGTGTGCTGTTTCATGGTTATGGTTGAGCAATTTTTGAAGAATAATAATCATATTCAATTTTAGTACAGACAGTCATAGACCCATCTGCATACATTGCCCTATATTCAGTTTTAAAAAATCCTTCTTTTAAGGCATTTTTACGGTCATTGTAGGATATTGTTTGCGGGTGGTTAATATTACCCCATGGATGCGACCAACTGTTTTTTTCAAGCCATGCAGTTTCTTTTTGTTCAGCCGCATAATTGCGGACTTCAATAGATACTATTTCAATCCCTTTAAGTATGCAATTATGCACAAATTCTCTGCGGGTCATAATCCCCCACCTTTGATAATTCAATTGAGTATCTAATACTTTATTTACTCTTATTTCTGTGATTGTCTGTTTCATGCTTTAAAATTTGGTGGTTAATGTTGATGCAGTGTGAGATGCTGCGCCCTGTGGTTGGCTTATCTGATATTAAAGCATGTATCGTAAAGTACAGATTCTCCACCTACAATCATCATTAACTCACAACATCCTAATCCGTCTATGATTTCATAGCCTGTAATCAATTGAGCGGGTTCACATACCTTTTTCTGACCACAATCTGAAATCATAGTAAGTATAGACGATTGGCATTTCTTACCCATAATCTCATTAGCTATGCGTGTTGCCTCTTTGCGTGTAAGTTGGTTTGAAGTGTTCATTGTTTGGAATTTTAAAATCTCCGCTTTATTGCTTCGATAACACAAAGATACTATCACATGGTACTACTTTCCAAATAAAAATACACCTTTATTTTTTGTTGATATTAATATGTTGCCTCAAACTATTGATAATACTACCATACAACGATATTATACCATGTGTAGGTATTTAACCCAAATTGCGAAATAAATTAAACACATTACAAATAAAATAAGTAAGGATTATTGAAATACGGGCGAAAGTCAATACAGGCAACGCTTTTACTATTTAATATCCAAATTGTTAGGGTAACACTTAGGTCTATTACCACAAAAAAAGTATTTCGGATTGATCCAATATACAACATTAGGATATGCGGCAGTCGGGCAAATTAATTCCATATCCCACAATTCAGTGAGCGCACCCTTAACCGTATTTATACTCTTAATGCCATTCTTTTGCATGTACAAGCTACGATCAAATACAAACCAATCCTTTCCCACCTCTAAGTGATGAATAATGAACAGAAACAAACATTTACCCGCCGGGGATAGCTTGTAAATCAATTCTTTTGCACCTTCGGCATAATATACTTTAACATACTGTTGCCGTTCAATATGGTACACTTTTTGCACCTTTACACCATCAGCAGCTAAAATATACTTATGCACATCAGTTACCTCGCTAACTGGAATAACTAACTTACCAATAAATATATTTTTCGTTAACTTACTTTCGTCTATTTCAAGTTTGATTTTCATTGACAAAGGAATGAATTACTAAGGTAAGTTAAAATAATGACAGTGCCAAAATACGCTCAAACATAAGCCCACATTGACTTACAGCCGATTTTAACACAAACTTTATAACGTCCTATACTACTAAGGACGTTACAAAAAAACGTACAAAATACCCGCAAATACAATACCAGACTGCATTACAGCCGAAAAACAGAACTGAAATAAATTGACACCAGCACACATCTCACCCGATTACGCCAATATCAATCTTTGACAGTTCGCACAACCTAACAATAAAAATTAGTCCCACCTAAAAAAACATTTTGCCATATCACAAAACTTTATTACTTTTGTATAAATACTAAATATAATACGTTATGGCTACCGAATATAGTAACGAAATTGTAGATAAGATATTCTCAGAACTTGCAAATACTACTAAAGGATTAGCTAAAATATGTAAGGAAAATAATATCTCTTGCCCGAAGTTTAGAGAATTTATAGTCTGCAATACGGAAGTAGGGAACAAATACACACATGCCCGAACTTTGCAGATTGAAAACATGGAAGAACAGGTAATGGCATTAGGGGATGAATTAGCCTTAGCGATGGCGGGCAAAGGTATTGACCCAGATACTAACGAAGTAGTCGTAATTGACCCACAAATGGCATCTGCTCACGTTTCTTTGTGCCGAGTGCGTATTGATGCGCTAAAATGGATATTGAGTAAACTTGCACCTAAGAAGTACGGTGATAAACTAGATGTTACTTCCGACAACAAGCCGGTTAACGTGGCGTTGAGTGTTGCAGATGCTAAGGCTATCAGCGATAAGTTGAACAGTGAGGTGTAGTAATGGCAACATGGAAGGATATATGTTACAAAGTACCTGCATAACGTACACTGGATGCCAGCACTATGACTACCTGCATCACAATATAGACGTACTTCAGTTCATTGTAGGCTATTATGTTGACCACCACAGCACAGACCCTATGCGACTAATAACATTATTCAAACACTCAAACAACTAACTATATGTACCAAGTAGCAGACAGCGAGCATAACGGGCATGAACAGGAGATTAAAGAGCCTGAAACCACCCACCCAGCACCAATCACTGCCATAGATTATACCTTCAGGGACGGAATACCAGTTATCGCAGACCCATTGAGTATGTCAGACGGTGAATAAAGGCTATTTTAAGGCAATTGTAGGCACTTTTACACGTTTAACCTACATTTGTACTCATTCAGGCACTTTTGAACACCTACACCCCGTTTATTATACACATGGCAGAACATACCCGGTACACCCCCTTTTATTTACGACATGCGAGTATATCCTCACTTTTCCATGCTAGACTATTTTTGGATTGTTTAGACATTTAACAACTATTTATATATGAGTGATTTAGAATTAAGGAATATTTACGAGAATATGTTTAAGGAAAATGAGCCACATCGGACTATTAATTTGGCGGGTTCTTATTGCGTTTACCTATTCGTGCGCTTAGGGATAGGCATCCGATAACTTTAGAGCGATTAGATTTGGAGTAGTAAAAAATTTCCCCAAGTTCGACCAATTTCAGAATGTTAACTCTTATTAAACTAAATCGTAATGATAGTATTCTTAATAATATTACTGATTGCACTTATTCTAATACTACTTTTCACTAAACTGTTACCAAATAAAACAGATGTTGCAAAAGTGCCTGAATACACTGAGGCTAAATCTTATTTTGATTTAGAGTGCAATAAGTGGCACGAATCTCAAGGTCATACCGAACAGACTAGCCAAATATTTAGTAGTAAGCAAATGATTTTTGAAACAAGATGGGTGGATGAATCGGGTAATGATGTAACGAATAAAAGTATGTTCTAAAAAAATTTTCGATTAAATTTGGGTTTCTTTAGTTTCATTAAAGCAAATACGCATGTATAAAATAAAGGTGGGTGATTTAGTGAGGTTAGCGGTTGGCAAGCGTGAGTGTGTTGTTAGTGCAGTTGAGGGTGATGTTATTACGGTGTCGTGGTGTAGTCCGAAGGGTGAGGTTATAGAGAGGCAGTATTTGGCGGGTAGTTTGGTGGTTGTGAAGGCGTGTTAGTGTAACAAAAACGTAAGTATGGTAATAACTTCTGTAACATGCAAAATTAAGTTTATGCGGCTTATTAAGAGGATTGCGATGTGGTTTGGTGGCGGGTCTGTTGCGTTACGGCGTGAACGGGTTTATGGTAGTGAATATTCGGGGGAGTATATGTAACTTTGGGTATTATTAAACACTAAAAACGCATAGCATGGAAAGACAGGAGGGTTACTACTGGACAAAATCACTAGGCTTTGATATTTGGGAACCTACTGAATACAATGGTAAAGTTTGGGATATTTCAACGATTGAAGATATTTTTGTTGATGACAGTTATTTTGATGAAATCAACGAAACCCGCATACCTTCGCCCGATGAGGTGAGTAAACATAGGGTAATCAAAAACGGACACAATGAAGTAGTTAAGGATGCGAACGGTGATTTTGTGCTACAAAAAATTGGTAATAGCGCAACGGTCAATCTCGATAAGTTATCCGTCCTTTCGGACGTTCATTAAATGGACTAATTTAAAAAAATTTTCAAAAAATTTCACAAGTTTTAGAACTGTTTGGATTTTAATGGCTGAACACACAAAAGAATATATTGAGCAGTTGTACATGAAGAAGGCTTTGTGTATGACTGATTTTTTGTACTTTACTAGGTATTTTTTTCATGCCCGTTTCAGACCTGCAAAGTTTGTTATTGGCGAACATCATAAAATCATATCTGATGCCTTGAATAAGGTATTGCGTGGGGAGATAACTAGGCTGATAATTAACATCGCTCCTCGATACGGGAAAACGGAAATGGCTGTTGTGAACTTCATTGCGGCGGGTTTGGCTATCAATCCTGCGGCTAAATTTATTCACCTTTCGTATTCTGATGATTTGGCGTTATTGAATAGTGATTATGCTAAAGAAATCACGCAATTGCCTGAATATCAGGAGTTATTTCCAGAAGTGCAGATAAGAAAAAACAGGGATAGTAAGAAGATTTGGAACACTACTAAGGGCGGAGGGTTATATGCTACTTCGGCTGGTGGTCAGGTAACAGGTTTTGGTGCGGGTCTTGTCGGGTCTGCAACTGCTGATGAAGATAAAGAAATGAAGTCCTTTTTTGCCGAAAGCGGGGATTTATTTGGCGGTGCGTTGATTATTGACGACCCGATAAAGCCTGATGATGCCGATAATGAAAAAGAGAGGGAACGTGTAAATAATCGGTGGGAAAGTACAATTAAAAACCGTATAAATAACCGTAAAACGCCTATTGTTATCATTATGCAGAGGCTACATGAACGGGATTTATGCGGGTATTTACTTGAAGATAATAAGGAAAATTGGACAGTCGTATCATTGCCCTGCATAAAGGATGATGGTACAGCTTTATGGGAGTTCAAGCATACTATCCCCGAATTGGAGGCATTAAGGGAAGCTAATCAGATAGTTTTTGACCGTCAGTACATGCAAAGACCTATGCCGATTGAAGGGCGTTTGTACAAGACGTTCAAGACTTATGATGTCTTACCACCCGATTGCGGTATAGTGAAATGTGTTATTGATACAGCAGATACGGGTAAGGACTACCTATGTTCTATTGTGTACATGCCTACAATTGCGGGGTATTATGTGCTGGATATTTACTACACCCCGCAGGGAATGGAAACAACGGAGGGGGAAACGGCTAAACAGCTTACTAAATACGAAGTCAACTTAGCTAGGATTGAAAGTAATAACGGTGGCAGGGGATTTGCCCGTAATGTGGAACGTATTTGTCGTGAAATGGGTAATACAAGTACGGCTATTGAGTGGTTTCACCAACGGGATAATAAAGACGTGAGGATATTTACTAAGGCGGCTGATGTGCAAAATATGATTTACTACCCCGCTAATTGGGAAAAAATGTTCCCGAAGTTCGCTAGGGATGTGCAAGGATATATGGCTGCTGGCGGTAACTCCTTTGACGATGCGCCAGACTGCTTAACGCTTATAATAGAAAATGAGGAGAATCTCGGTTGGGACATGATTAGTGTAGAAAGATAGTATTATGGTATCTTATTAAGGAACGCAAATTCACCATGTAACTCTTTTGCTTTTTCATTATAAGCCAATGCCGCCTCTACCTCATCATTAAAACTACCAACATAAAATTGCTTATTGTCTTTATATGCCATTACCCTAAATGTTTTACTTCTAGCAACCTTATGAACGCCAACAAATCTATTTGCGCCATCCATTTTTTGTTTTTTATTTACACCATTTTGGCTACGTGTAGCAATCCTTAATTCACTTTTCCTATTATCTAAAGTATCATGTAATTTATGGTCAACAAATACGCATTTATCGGTAGTATTCATTATCAATCTATGCATGGAAAATATTTTCTTATTTCTCTTTGTATATGCATAAAAATAACCGCTTTTTACTTTCTTAGCATACCATTTATAGGTCATTAACCATTCAAAATCATCATCATCTACCTTTGCAAATTGCCCTTGTGTTAGCGGTATTAGTTTCATATAAAAAAGTAAATCCTCAAATAAGGGGCTATCTCGTACATAGCTTACCTTATAAGAGGCAATGTTTTTATTCACAGTACGAGTGTGATTATAAGGTAAATTTACGATTTTATTGCGATAAAAACAAATAATTTGCTACTCTAAAAACAAAAGTTAGGCACGCCTAATAAAAAATATTTGGTTTATACAAATAACAATATTAGTTTTGTGAAATAGTATGATACTGCCATTACAGGAACAAGCGGATAAAAGCCTTAGTATTACGTCTATCCTTCGGGATAGACCTAATAAGCTGTATGTTCAGGAAATACAGAAGTACGATGCACATTGTACTATGCACATGACGGGCAAAGGACTTGATAAGGCTATTACTAAGTTCGATTACTATGAGGATTCCCGATTGCTCAAATTGAGGCAGTTATATTCCCCTTCTAACGAAGATTTCTATTCACGACTACATAGACCTATTGACAAGATATTTACGGCTAAAGGCGGTTCTACCAACTACAATATTGATGGTGAAAAGAAACAACAGCTAAAGAATATTTTATCAAACGTCAAAGACCATTATTCTATCCGCAAGTGGATTGAAACGTACTTCATGCCCGCTTATTGGTATGACCCAATGGGTATTATAATGATGGAGGTAGGCGACAATGAAACATACCCTACTTACAAATGCGTTCAGACCGTTTACGATATGCCGAAGCCTCATGGTCGTATGTTTGAGTATCTTGTATTCAAGACCGATAGGAAGGTGGGTAACGGTGATGGAACAGCGGTTGGTTCTGCCCCGACTATGCAGAACTTTCAGGATGTAAATAAGTCCTTAGATACAGGGCAAAGCGGTTACTATCGTGTTATTGATGATGCCTACGATTATCTTATTCTATGGAATAACGGTCAGGCAACAATAATTCAAGATGAAACATACCCTAATTATTTCGGCTACGTTCCTGCGGTAACAGCATCTAACATTTGGGATAATGTGCGTGAATTTTACGTTTCCCCCGATAACAATACTTTTGGTATAGCAGACCAACATTTGCGCAGTCGTTCAGTGTTGGTTATGTTTGAATTGCATCATGGTTTCCCGTTGAATTGGATGTATGTAGGCAAGTGTCCTACTTGTCAGGGAATGGGTAAACGTCAGGGCGCAGATTGTCCTAGTTGTAACGGTAGCGGTAAGGATAGTAAGAAAGATGTTTCAAAACTGATGCTATTGCCATACCCCGTTAATAAGGATATGCCAGTGGTTACAGTGCCGGGCGGAACAGTGGAAACAGCTATTGATAGTTGGCAGGAAATGAAATCTACGGTTGACCGTCAGTATCGTGAGGCGCATTATTGTACATGGGGTACGCACCAATTAGAAGATAGTAGCCAAGAAACTGCAACAGGCAGGTTTATAGACGTTCAGCCAGTTAATGACAGGCTATGTAAATATTCCGATGCCTGCGAGTGGATTGAAAAGTGGATTACAAATAGAATCGGGGAGTTCAATTTCCCTAATGATTATAAAGGTTGTGAAATCAACTATGGTAGGCGTTTCCTTATTGAATCTCCCGATGAGATATGGAATAAGTTGCAGTTAGCGATTGCCAATGGCAAGACTAATTACAGTTCGCTGAAAAATATTTACATGCAGTGGGTGGATAGTGAATATAGCGGTGATGAAGTTACAAGACTACGGTTAGTAATGGAGTTCCGTTTAGACCCCGCACCATTTATGAGCATTGAACAGGCGCAGATAGCATTTGTTGAGCCGAAACAGTATGCCGCAAAGCTATTTTATAGCCAATGGCTTGAATTGTTGCCCGAAAATTGGTTTATGACGTATAGTTATGAAAGGTTGATTATTATGCGTGATGCGTATGCTGATAGTAAAATAGGCGAGATTGACCCGAAACGACTTGCACCACCTGAACCAAAACAACAAACTCAATTAAACTAAGTTATATGGAAATGCAGACTTTGCCAAGTGAGGTAATAAAGTTGATTAATGAAAGGATTTATAACGAATTGTATGCACAACGTTATTACCTTGCTGCGTCTAATTTTTGTAAACTTAATGGCTTTGACGTTGCTGCTGAATTTTACTTAGCCGAATCTGTTGATGAAGGCGTACACGCTAAGATATTACAAGACCATTTAGTAGGGTGGAATACAATGCCCGAACTTCCCACAATCAGCACCCCCGAAATCGGTAGCACACTCAATGAAGTTACCGAAGGTGCGTATCAAATGGAATACGATTTACTTAAACTATATGAGGAAACAATGGATGCGGTTGAAGATTACACAGCCTGCGAAGTATTTTTTATACAGTTCATTAATATCCAAAATCAATCTGTTATTGAGTATGCTGATAAGCTGAAAAAGTTAGAAGGCATTACGGATATATTCCAGTTACGCATGATGGAAAAAAAGGTGTTCAAATAACTATGCCAAAGTCTAAGGTTTTAGCTGATAAATCGGTTTTAATTTTAGCGTACAATAAACTTTTCTCCAAGTGGGAAAAGGCTAAAGGCGTTAAGAAGCAACAGTTAAAAGTTGAGTTAGATAATTTGGATAAGCAAATAAATTCTTAAACAAACATAAATGCAGGATTACAAACAGCTATTAAATCAGAAAATTGATGCCGCTTTAAGTGAGCAAAAGTTCGACAAGTCATTGATACATGATAATTTCCAAACGTGGTTGTATAAGGCACTGCAACACCAAACGGAATACACTTTGAAATGTGCATGGTCAACGTTTGAGGCTTTGATTAACAAGTCTTGTTATGACTTTAATTTGCTCGAAATGTGCAACGCCTTAAATGCGATTGAGTACACAACGGCTATACAGTTTGATTACAGCTTAGTGATGTACGTTGAAATTAAGAACGTCATTAAAGGCATGGCAACCAAATGGGAAGAAGAAGTAGCACCGATTAAGCTAAAGGCGAATGAGGAAGTGCAGGCTATGTATGAGGAAGATTTGAAAAAGGCAAATGCAAAAAACAAACTACTCGGACAACAACCATTACCAAAACAACAGATTTTTAAAGCGTAAAAAACAATAATTATGGCTGGATTAACAAAAGAACAAAGAAGGGCAAAAGAAATTGCATTGGGTGTGATTTCTGAAAATGATGTAACATTAGTAGATACGGCGGTTGCCGAAACACCAACCCCAAAACCTACGGCAACTGCTAAGAAACTTGATTTGGGAGAAAACAAACAATACACCCGCTATTCGGTATTTGTAACCCCGCACATGCAGACTTTCAGAGGTTTGCAAATGTTTGACCGTTACGAAATAGTTTTACAACAAAAGTTGCTCACTAATGTTCGGATTGAGCCAAAGAGAGCAAAACAATTGAATACAAAGGTTCACGATACTAAGCAATATTTAGTAGAGGACGGGCAAAGAATCCCTATTAAAATGATACGCAGACTTCGTGAGGATGGGGATACCGAAATTGATGGCGGTTTTGTTGACACGTTTATTTACGAATAACCTTTAAAAACATAAAATTTATGGCTTTAAGCAAATCAAGTATTGAAAAAATGGCTAAACTATTGGGTATCAACATAAAAGATGCCTTAGAAGCCAAAACGGATGTTGACGTGGATATACCCGAAGTAAAGGTATTTACCATTGATGGATTAGCTAAGTTTGAAAGTGAAAAGGTAGAGGTTGGGCGTAAAGCGGGGATTGAAGTAGCGGTTAAGACCTACAAAAAGGATAACGGTTTGGAGTTTCCGGGCAAAGACATATCAGACCTCGTACAGTATTTTGAGAGTAAAAGCGATGTTGACGGCAAGGTAAAAAAGTTGCAGGAAAACATTGTTACACTTACCAAAGAGAAGGAACAGGTTGAAGGTAAATTGTCCAAAGTTGAACTGCTTACCACTATACACAATGCCATACCTGCCGAATACAACGGTATGAATAAGAAGGAATTACAGGCACTTGCGGAGGCTAACGGGTTCGAGTTTAAGAAGGAAAACGGCAAACTTATTGCCTATCGTAACGGTGAAAAGGTAGTTGAGGAAATGACGCAAAAAGAAGTTGACGCTAAAACGGCTTTAACTAACTTCTTTGAGGGCGAAAAAGGGTTCAAGGTAGGCGCACAAACAACAGACCCCGTACCACCTAAAGGTCGTGGCGGTCAAAATGACCCTGCTAAAGGTGGGAATGTTACTTCTGCAAAGCGTTCTGAAATCGAAAAGGCATGGACTGATGCCAATAGCGGTAAAAGCATTAACGGCGAAGAATATGCCACTCACTTTGCCACAAAAGTAAAAGAATTGAAAGATGCGGGTCAAGCCGTCATAATGGATTAGGATTTTCATGTGGTTTTAATGGTGTAAATAATGGGCTGGATTGTTCTCAATCTGGCTTTTTTATTTAAAAATTAGTCTTGCCTAATAAAATAAATTTGGTAAATCAAAAACTTTTACTAATTTTACCTACAATTAGCAAATAGTTCTATTTCTAATGTCCTACCTGCTCATGTTTTGAGCAACGTTTTTTCCTACGGTTGTTGGAGTTAACTTTTAACTTCAAAAAAATGGCAAATTTTACAGCTTCTAACCTAGTCGCAGCACAGACTACACTAGCGGAGCAATTCACAAAACCCGAAATGCGTGAAAAGGTATTACCTACCGTTGCATTGGGTATCAAAAACAAAAACATTCTTGTAAAAGGAGTAGAAAACCTCCGCACAAGGGAAGATAGGGCAGTTTATGGCTACATGATGAAACGTCAGAGCCGCACTCCTGCATCTCAACGTTCTGCAACACATACCGGCCCTAGCGGTGATTCAATCCAACAGACGTTCACATGGGTTACTTATGCTGATTCATTCCAGATTTCACTGAAAGAAATGGATAATAACATTTTCACTTTCAATGAGGCAATGGCACAGAACATAAAGAACTGCATATTGAATATTCATGCGCAGATTGAAACTGATAACATCGCCGCTTTGCTTGCCGCTAAGAATCAGATAGTGAAAACTACTACTCCCGTTGGTACGCAGGTTACATGGAATGCGGCAAACTTCGTACATGAAATTTCAAATGCCGGATATGGTAAACAGTTCACACAGCTTGCAAAAGCCGTAATGACTGCCAACTACTATAACAGCGGTGTATTTGATGCAGTGTTTGACCTTGCAACCTACAACAACGCACAGTATTGGATGTCGCAGGGTGCAGGTAACGCCGTAAATACAGCGTTCCAGTTTACAGGCATGGAAATTGCACCTTCGGTTGAACTTTCAGATGCAAACTATCCAACGGGTGTTGCACTTGTTATGCAACCCGGTACTTTCGCAAACATACAGTGGATTCCAAAGCAGAACAGGGAAGGACATGGCGATTATATGTCTTACCTCGGTGGTTACGGTTCGATTGTTGACCCGATTACAAACCCCGGCGGTATCTATTCAGGTGGACTTGTTTTTGCCGTACATGGTTACGCATTACGTCAGGACACTTCGGCTACCAACGGTGTTGCACAGGATGATATGATGCAGTTTGAGATTTCAGTGGATAACGCATTTGCTTTATCTCCTTTCTCTACTGCTAACGAAAGTGTTGTTTACGAATTTGGCTTAGTTCCTTAATTGCTAACCTTTTAAAAACAAAAACATACAAAATGAAAAAGTTTATAGCAATTATGGCATTAATAGCCATCGGATTCGGCGCAGAGGCGCAAACGGTTTGGACAAACTTGATTGGTTCAGCAACTAAAACTAAGTTGTCAGGTATTGACACTTCGTACATCAGTTGGACTAACTCTTTACCGTTCTACTCAACCTTTAGCATTAAAACTGTTCAGGTTGCAGATAGCTTTAGTGGTGTGGCAACTTTGCAGGCAAGTTTTGACGGTTGGACATGGCAAACTCTTACGGGTGAAACTACCGTATGTACGTCATGCCTCGGTGCGTCTAAGACTTATACTTTGCAAAGAGGCACTACCATTAATACATGGAATATAGGTCTTACAACATTTCCTAAGTACAGGATTAAGATTTATAGTACAAGGACTACCGATACAACAAATGTTTACGGTTATCAAGAATTAGGCAAGTAACAATGTCAACTCCAATCACAGGCAATTATGGATTCCTAGCTGTTGCGAAAACCGCACAGCTAGGCAATTCTATTGCGGGTGGTGTATGGACTTCATCTGATACGTCAGTAGCAACGGTAGGGGCGGGAACGGGAATTTTGACAGGTGTGGCGGCAGGGAATGTGGTTATAACTTATACGGCGGGCTTAAACGTATCTACGTTGCCTATACAGATTGTGCCGCTTTCTTATACGAATGGCTTTGATATTTCAAGAGTATTGCCAGTTCTTATAGGTCGCAAGGGATGGAAACAACCCACAACAACAACCTTTCCTTTTACGCTCAATACTGTTAATACTTCATGCCTATCAGGTCGTTATTACCAACGTGATAACCCCGCTTGCAGCCCCGATAAACTATGGTCAGCACAGGAAGACCAAAGCATAACCCAAGACAACTTCAATGCACTGCTAACAGATATGCAGGTAGGCGTTGTAATGGATGGGTTAGCGTCTGTTTTCCGTCAGCCATCTTTGGTTGAGCAACCTTTGATAATCTTTGAAAAATCGTTCAGGACTTCATACAGACCGATAACTAATGCCGCTAAGTTTTGTGGTTGGCAGTTGCAGGTAGCTGATGGGAACTATACGGCAAAGATTGACAGTATTTCGTTTACCGCTACTGTTCCATGTACTGTTACAATCTATATGTTCAATGACTTGCGTTCAGCACCGATTTGGCAGCAGGATTTAACCGTTACGGTTGCGAATGACCAAACAATCTACAACCTTGAAAATCTGTATATGTCAAGACTTGACGATACGCATAAAGGGGGAGTATTTTTCTTCGGTTATTTCCAAGACCAATTGGAATCGCAGGGAGCAAAGGCGGTTGACGTTTACTTGAATTGGTTTGCAGACCCGAATATGTTTGCTTATCAGGCATTTGAGGCAACAAGCGATATGGCTACTTTGACCTTTCGCAGAGACCAATATTTCAGCAATTACAGAACTTACGGTTTAGGTGTGGAGATTTCTACATGGTGGGATTTTACCAACACTATTATCCGAAATGCACATGAATTTGATAACCTTATGGGTTTGATGATGTCTGCAAAGTGCATAGAGGAAATAACCAATAGTCCACGTTCTAATGCCGATATGCGGGTTACGCAAGACCAATTGGCGGGAATGTACGAAACCTTGAATGGTATGCGGTATGAAAAGCCACATGGCGGGGTAGCGGTTGATTACAGAATGGGATTAAAGAATAAAATAGAATTGGAAGTTAGGCGTATTCAAGATACATTCTTAGCTACGCCTGATGTTATCCATTCAGTACCTCCCGTAAATGGTACAGGGGTTAAAATCCCGACATGGGGACACATGATGTAAGTAATGGCTAATGTAACACTACCATACCCGTATGAGATAGATTGGTGGGTGCAAACTCTCCAAACAAGAGTATGGGAACAGGTAATAAAAAGAGTGTGGGGGTGTAACGATAGCAATTACAACAGTTACGGAAGGGCGTACAGGAATAGAGTAAATAGAGGTGAGGGTGGGAGTAAAGGCTACATACCTGAATTTTATAACCCTAATACGGGTCAATACGATGCAGGTTTTGGCAAGAACTCACAAGGGGGAATGTTCTTTGACGATAGGATAGCGGGATTATCATACTTCGGTTTGGTTGACCCGATAAAGCGGATGGAAACAGGCTATCACATGGCTAAATTCCAATGGTTGTTTTTTGTTAATCTAAGCAAAATAACACCTGCGGGAATTAGTAGTGCAAATAACCAACGTCTTGATGAAGTTTGTGTAAATGATATACGCAACTTCTTACAGTGGAATGGTTGCGGTTTTACCGTAACAGGGATTGTAAAAGACGTTGATACGGTACTTGAAAGGTATAGCGGTCAGTCAAAATTAGAAAGTTTGTCTGATGATATGCATCCTCGTTTTTGTTTCCGAATTGACATGGAACTTATCTACGACCCAAACCAACATACTGCACAACCGATTAAACAACTTTTACCAATGCAGATTTCACCTGTATTCTATATAAAAACAGTACCGAATTTAGCGAATGTTATTTCGGTAGGCAACGGAAGATACATTTATGCCGAGTATGGAGAAGGTAACACATTTACCCCTCTTTACACAGATACAAATTTATCTTTCTTAGCAGGGAAAAATGTTACAGTACCGTTCTTTAAAAATGATGCACCAATAACATTACCTAACTACAATGTAGGCACAGGAACATGGACAGTAGCGGGCACACCATTTGGGTTTAATGACGGGGATTATATTACAATGGAGATTACAAATTATGTTTAACCTTTTTCAATAACAAATAAAATACAGTAGCTATGGACAGCAACGTAAATTTAAACAGTCAAAGCATTATCAGCCAAACAGGTTCGATAGGCACATTCCCTGAATTGGGAGTATTTAAAACCATCGTGCTTGTTCCAAAAGGTACGATTATCCCATTGGCGCAGATGGTGGATAATGCCACATTTGCTACCTATGTAAACGCTAAATTCATCAACGATACCTACACTTCACAGTGGTTCGGGTTGACAAAGCTGGATGAATTTAAGGACGAAACAGCAGGTGATGAAACATGGGACACAGGTATCTACAAAACAAACGTGTACAGCCACCCGAAAATATTTGGTTTCTTGTATCTGCAATCAATGGGTAACTTCATTGAAATTACAGGGTTCAAAAATGCACAGACCAAATACGATATGTTCATCATTGACGATTTGGGTAACTGGCATGGTACTTTAGACCAAACAGGTCTGAATGGTTTGCAAGCCTATGACATGATGCAGTTTTGGGTTGGTAATCCGATGCCTCGTACTACAAAGACAGGTTTACAGTTCCCTATCAGAGTTTCACTTGCATTGCAAAAAGAAACAGCCGATTGGTTCAAGGTGTATCAGGCGAATTACAGTGCCGATAATATCACGATGTTGCAGAACGCAGTATTAACCGATATTTCGAGCATTATACCGCCAGCTTTAACTACAACGTCAATCACCATCGTTGCAAAAGCAGGTCAGGACAGCTACGACATCATTAAGGACTACGGCGCATTAATGGTGGCTAATCCTACGTGCCTTGTAGCTACAAACCTTACAGTTGGTGGTACTGCAATTTCACCTACGCCCACTTCTATTACAATAGGCACAAACGTTGTAGCCGGAGAAACTTACTATTATTTGAAGGTTGTATTATCAGCCCCACCAACAGCAGGTAACAAAGTAAGGTTAGCGTTTGCCGCACCTTCCGTACTGATACCGTTGATTCCAAATTTCTACTACGTAACAGCTATTGGCAATAACACCAACGGAGCGAATTGCGCAGTTCATACATTCTAATCCTTAACGGTGGCGGAGCATAAAACCTTCGCCACCTTTAAAAACTTTTTTTATGCAGGTAATAGGTTTTTCAGAAGAATTTGTAAAGTCAGTTTCATTGGACGGATTTAAACAGCACTTTGCCGATAATGGTTACGATTGGAGTGATACGGATATAGCAGGTTATTGGAAGAAGTTTAACCCAACAGTAAAGGCTAAATCCGCACCTGAACATGACAGCGACACAACTAAAGGAGAAACTCATAAGCATAAGAAGTAACGTTGTTACTCTTGCAGGTGAGGCTATGCTCGAAAATAAAGAGCAGATAGTAGGACTTGTCATTAATCAGCAACAGGAACAGCATGTAGATAGCTATACTCAACCACTACGGGCGTATTCTACACCATACTACAATTACAAACGATTGTCGGGCAAGTCTGGTGAAACGGACTTTGACGATACAGGACACATGCACAGTACAATGGATTTAACTATTGAAGGCGAACAGTATATTATTGATAGTCCTTCGCAGACAAATCAAGGTACGTTAAAGAGTGCATTTTTAAGAGAGTGGCAAGGTTCACCCGTTATGGATTTGACGGAGGAAAACAAAGGTGTAGCGTGGAACATTATTGCACCTACGTTGGTTGCAAAGATGCGTGAAGCGATTTAGTTTTTGCACAGGTTAGTCTGATGCGTTTCATGCCGTCTCTTTTTAGCATTTTTGCTACAATAATATTAGCGGCACGACACATTATATCAGAAACAGAACGGTTCATTTCGTCTAACCGTTTTTGCATTGCCAATTTATATTCCATTTCATCAATAATCTTTTCAAAAGCAGTTTCCATACCCAAATGTACATAAAAAAGGCAATATCAGAAAGGGCGCAAGCAATAATTATGTTATGCCTGATAGCTTTTCTTTTATTAGGTTCGGTTGTTTTGTGGATTATTTACCGTACATGGTATGCAGGTCTGATACATTGGGTTGTACTTTATTTTATGGAGTGGGGCGCAAGGGCAAAACAAGACGATTTAAAGCCTCCCGTTTTCTACACCTTGTATAAGTATGCCAAACGTAAATTAATCAAGCCACAGCCTATTGTAGTGCCTGAAACGCCTATAATTGAGGAACAGCCTACGGAAACTGCATTTATCCCAAAAGTTACAAGTATCGCTAAATGGATAGTGTCTGAAATGATAGATTGTACCATTTATGGCAATTACAGTTCAATCGGCGAAGGTACGCCCGAACAAATACAGACAGCTTTGCAAATGTTGCTATCTCAATATTACGAGAACTGCAACAATGAGTATATGAAATCGTATGTGCATCTGAAAGGGCAAATAATGGCAATTGAGGCACAATGGGAATTGGTGAATGTTTTGGCTACGTTGATGCACGAAAGATACTCACCCGCAGGTGCGGCAGTGTTCAAAAATCTTTATCCATTCGGGCAGTACAATTGCACATTTAGTAAGGAAACTTTTGAAAATGACTGGAAGCGGGTTTGTGCGGGTGAAATCAGGAACAAACGTAACCATGAGGCATTGACTAAGGAACTTGCTGAAATGGAGAAGGAACAAGCCAAAAGCGACAAACTCACTCCCGAAAACAGGCATAAGAATCTGATTAACCGATTGATGGATATTAACAAGACAGAAGGCGTTAGGTACGACATAAATACCATGACTGTTTTAGAATTGGCAATAGCAGAAAACAGGTTGAATCAGCATATCAAGAATTTGCAGGAACAGATAGCAAAAAATAAGTAATGGCAGATATTTTAGAGATACTCGACAAAGGGCAGATACTTACCGATATAGATGCGGTTATAACGGGTATTACTAAACTCGAAGAAAAGATAACCGAGGCGAGTAATAAAGTTCTGTCTATTAAAGTCGATTTGCAGGGTGCGGAAAGTTTGGAGGCATTGACGGCGGCAACAAAACAATATCAACAGGCGGCGCAAGATTTGGGAGTCGTTCAAAAACAAAACCTTGAACTTGAAAAACAACGCATTACACTATCTGAACAATACGGAGCAACGATAACCGAAAATGCCGAAACACTTGCTTATCTTAAATTAGACCTACAAAGGACGGAACAGGCTATAAGGGCGTTAAATTATGCGATAAAAGAGGGAAAAGGGAATCAGGAGGCTTTAACACAGCGTTTAATAGAACAGACTGAACAACAGGTAGTTTTGCGTCAGGCAATAAATACCACTACCGCCGCAATGCGTCAACAGACGGATATTGGTTTAGATAAACAGGCTAAGAAAGACGCAATTGCCACACAAAAACACGCAGAATCTCAAATAGGTTTATATAATTCCCTTTCCGCAGTCCGTAAGGAAATGATTAAGTTGGAAATGTCGGGGCAGAAAATGAGTGCAGAATATGCGGCATTGGCTGTCAGGGCAAAGCAACTTTCACAGGCACAGATTGAAGTTAATAACGCTACGAAAGGTTCGTTATCCATATTTACCCGTTTTGGTGATATGTTTGAAAGGATGGGTATTCGTATCATTGCGTCTTTAGTGTGGTGGTCGGCAATTGGTGCGGCAATAACAGCCGTTTATGAATGGATGACTAAATTATCAGATTCAGAAGAAATAGCGAAAAATAGATTAGATGCATTGACCGATAGTGTAAAAAACCTAAGTCAGACATTGGATAGCATGGATTTTGATAAAAAAACCAAACAAACGCAGGATTTATTTAAAGCAGAAAGATTGACTGATTACATAAATGGAGTAAAGAGTATTAAGAATCAGTTAGAAGGTGCGTATAAGGCATATCAGGATATTTCAAGTTTAGCACCGGGCGTATTAGACCAATTCAAAGACAAAGGAGAATTTGAAAAGAATTTTCGTTCTGATAAAATGAAGAAACAGTTGGATGATGCAAAAGAGTACATTAAGCTATCTGACGACATAAATATCCATGAAAAAACACTAAACGAAACAATTGCCACTAGGGATAAATTTGCAGGTGAAATAAGAGAAAATAGGGCAGAAAACAAGAGGTTAACGGGGGATGCCAGTTTTTCAACAGGGGGGTATATTGCTAAAGCGAAGTATGTAGCTGACTTAAAAGCAAACGAGGATAATTATAAGCAACTTGAAGAAAACTTTAAAATGTATTCCCGTACTATTATTTTGGAACAATCCAAATTAGCTGATAAAGAACGAGATTTATTAAATAAATATGGGAAAACTAAAGACGGTAAACCCAAGAAGGACAACGCCAAAGGTCTTGAAGCGGCGTTGGCTTTGGAAAAACAGTTGTACGAACAAAAGTTAAAAATTAATCAGGCGGAGTTTGATGCAAGTAGGCGTACATATACGGATAGTGAAAATCAACGTGCGAAAGATTTAGTGGCGGCTGAAAAGCATGGAGGCAAAATGGTCGACATAATAATCAAGTGGCATGGACAAGTAGGTGAGGATGAAAACAAGTATCACTCTAGGATATTGCAAGCGCAAAATGATTTGTTAAACATTCAAAACGCCACCAATGAAGCTGAATTAAAACAGGCAAAGGAAATTCAGGCAAAACACGAAAAAGTAAATGAAGAACTTGATAAAGAAATTGCAAAACTTGTTGAACTAAGAGATAAGTTAATCGAATTACAAGCTACCGATAAAGCTATAAAGGCAGAAGGTGCGGCGCATAGCCAATACGCAGAGGGAGGTATGCCATTCTTAGAGGCATTGGGTTATTCGGGTACGTTTGAGGAAATTGGGTCAAAGAACAGGGAAATTGAAGCAAAGAAAGCTGAAATTGAACGCAAGAGGCAAGAACAAATTGCGTATAATGCTACACCCGGCGCAAATGAAGTGGGTAGCAATAAGATTACTAATGAAATTCAAGAACAACAAAACCAACTTGACCAACTTTTAGTTGACAGGGATAAAATCAGGGATGATAAAATTATCAAAGGCAAAAAAGAGTTTACCGAAAAGTCAATCGAATTAGCGCAAAAGGCATATGATGCTATACGGGAAATTCAAGATAACCAATTTGCACATGAAGAAAGGCAACTTGAAATTCAGAAAGAGGCTTTGTCTATCCGTAATCAACAACAGATTGAAGCAATAAACGCTACTACAAACTTTGCTATAACTAAAGACAACTTATTAGCGGCACAGGCGGCAAGAACGGCGGCAAGGCAGAATGAGTTGCAAGCTGAATCAAATGCATTAGCACTTCGTAAAGCAGAATTTGACAAGCAAGCGGCAGAACAAAAAATAGAAATGGACACCGCAGTAGGTGTTATGAAGATATGGGCGGAATACGCTGATTTACCAATACTAGCGGCGGCATTATCTGCGGTGGTAGTTGGTATCGGTGCGGCTGAATATAACGCAGTGGCAAGCCAACCGTTACCACAGTTTGAGGATGGTGGAGTTACATCTACTTCACACTTTATTGCGGCAGAGGGTAACAAACCAGAATTGATTATTGCTCCATCGGGTGATGTTTCTATTGCGAGTAAGGAAGGTGTTTATACTGCTCCCATTGGTTCAACTGTAAAGAACGCAAGTGATACTGAAAAACTATTGAAATATGCAATAAACGGTATCGGTATAAATGGTATGTCAATGGGTATGCTTATGGAACAGCGTACTAAGCAAATGACTGATAAACGCATAGTTGAGGAATTACAGGACTTAAACCAAAGCCTTGTAAATACTCTTTATGCGACAAGAACACAACCCGCTAAAAACGACTTAAAGAATACAGTTGACAGGCTTTACAATACTAAAATGTTTAGGAAATAATGGCATTTGATAGCAACATAAAATTTTACCTTACCAACGAAGATAGTACGCTATACTATTCTGCTACTATTGACGAGTTCGGATCATGGCATGTGGGTAGTTCTCCCGCAGTGCATGACATAGATTTACCTGATGGGTGGACTGATATTAGCCTTATGTGGGATAGAGAGCCGCAATATTTAGGTATTTTTAGAAAGCAAGGTCAGGGGTTTAAGTTTTCGGGTGAAGGTCGTGCGATTATCTTAGATACATACTTTACGCAGGGAGGTAGTGAGGCTGAATTAAAACTAACCATTGCGGAACTGCAAACCGATTTCACTTACCTAACAGCTTACGATTGTTTTATCAATTTCGTTGACTTAGCTAATCAGTTTATCGGGTCTGAAACTATTGGAGAACAAAAGGGGCAATTACAGGTTACAACTATTGATAGCCGTATTTATAAAAACCTATCAGCGTGGGGCGGTACAAAGTTTAATATTCCTTTGTGGAATTTCTTAGGTGGCACTGCATGGAATACGGATGGCAAATGGATATTGCATGACGGGATAAAATTACTTTATTCAGCTAACTATACTTCGAGTGCAAGTCCAAATTCACCGTTGGTAATGGGAATATTTGGCAATTCAAATGGTGATGATATTCTAGGGGCGCATACGTTACCTGCAATGAATAGTTACAATATCACTCAAAATAACGGTACTACAACTTTTGTCGGTAATGATATTCTACAACCGTTTTTAATACAAGGTACACAACCGTTTCACTTAAACGAAATTTCTTTTACGGGAGTTAACGATAGCAGACCGGGTACAAGAGCGCAGTTTTGCCTTGAAAATATATTGCATTATGGTGCTACGGGGGTTGACCCGATAGATATGGATGTGAATATCCAATTGACATTAAAAACTGTTAATTGCGATGCTGTATTAATACCTTTCCACTTAGCGGCGGTAATCTATGAAATAGATATGTTTACAGATGTATGTACGTCTTATACACCACCCGGACACACAAGGTATATTGCAATGGAAATAGGTAGGATTGAGTTTCCTTATGGTTGTTTTGTTACTCCACTTAGCCATGTAAGCGCAATGCAATTGGCTTATGGCGCACCTTTTGATACATTAGACCCATTTGTGGGAGATGCAACACACGCACCATCAAAATTAAATGCTACTGTTAATTTGCAATTGAAGTATCAGAAATGTTATGTTTTTAGTTTGTTATTAGACAATACGCCACCCGGCGCAGGTTCTGCATTTTCAGGGATGGGTTACAGTCACAACACATTGAATGTTACCATAACCGATATGCGATTAAACTTTTTCAGTCGCTATAATTCGGGTACTTCATCGGTAGTTTATGATGCACCAATATTTCCACCTTCGCCAGTGATGGGATTTAATTTATCTACTTTATGGCAGAAATTAGTACCATGTTTAAATAGTGTTAGTTCTGATAATTATGGTTTCCCAATTATTCCAGTAGGCACTACATTTACGGGCGAAAGTACATTTTTAAGCACATCAGCAACGGACGTAGATAGCGACCCAACAACGGTACTTTGGACAAGCGGGAACGCACTTAGATTGATTGAAGGACAACCATACATAACGGTATCTGTAAATGATTTCTTTTCCGTTTGCAAGGGCGTTTATGGGTGTGGTTTATCTATCGAAGGGGATGCGATACGAATTGAGAAGTACGAAACATTTTTCAATGCCAGTTCTATGATTTACGACTTAAAAGATAATGTTGCAGATTTGAAATGGACTGATTGGCGCAATGACAAATGTTCGTCTATAAAATCAGGTTATCCAACACAACAGATAAACAATGATTTCGGTGTGGATAGCTTTAATCGTGAACAAAACTATACTACTCCATTATTGGCGTACCCTGAAACATTGGATTTAAGTTCGCCAATTATTACAGATGAATTTGCTATTGAAAAAGCAAGACAACAGCAGGGGGCAAATACTCCGAGTGCATCGAATGAAAATGTATTGTTACAGTATATTGATACAAGTGTGCCTTATGCGTTTACTGCATACAATCCTAGTCGTATTGCAGTTCCAACCGTTACCTATTCTTACCCTCAAAAGTATTATGGTGCGCAAGCGACAGACCCAACGGCAAGCCTTGCGCCTTATATTGCAGGTAAATATTACCCTGAAACTGCTTTAAATATACCGCTATCTCCATCTAGGAATTTGATACGCAATGGTTCGCTACTTAGGTCAATACTTGATTTGCAAGATGGTAAAAACATAACTTTTAGGAATCAGTATCAATTGCTATTTGATAACAGTAGTGTTCCAATACCGGGCATAAGCAGTAATGTTGTTGTAGGCGGTGCTGCTACTCCCTTTGTGGAATTGTTTAACGAGGTGGCGGATATTCCAGTGAACAACTTGCCAAACAAACTATTCAGACCTTTTGTTTTGTCTGTTTTGACGGCAACACCTGTTAATTTATACAACCTAATGAATACAAATCCATACGGATATATTCAGTTAACGTGGGCGGGTAGAATTTACAAAGGGTTCGTTTTGAGCATTACGCAGAAACTAGGTAATAATGCACCTACAACTATTGAATTAATATGCCATCCGTCAACAACAAATGCAGACCTAATGGCTATATAAAATTTGGGCGGATTTAACAGAATCCAAAGGCGGGTGTTTTATTTCAGTGTACTTTGATTTACTACACGCACCACATAAAACGAGTAAAAGCAGTAGATATTTCATAGTTGAATTTTCACAATAGTACGAATAAAAGTTGAATAAAGTTCTTTGACATATTTTTATTGGGAAGTAAAATAAAAGGTAATCAGGAAAGAATTTTGATAATCGGTAGATTTATTCAATAATTTTTTCCTAACTTTGGGTCAGAAGATAACCAAAGAGATTCATTTTGTTCTATAATGTTCGACATTATGTTATATAGAACAGACAGATACGGATTTTCTGTTTGTTTTTTGAAGCGGCGGAGCAAACAAAATGAGGGATTTAGGGAATAAAAAAACACCGCTTCGGAGGCGGTGTTAAGTGTTTAATTTTTTTTATCGAGCAACCTTTGCAACAGCATATTAAGGGCTGGAGCAAAAGCTACTAACAACGAAACTATTTCTGAGGTAGTCATTGAGAGTAGATTTGTAAAAACCAAAACAATTATCTCTTGTTTTGGTTTTTTTGTTCCCATATCTTGGGTGATAACTCGGTACATGTCCACCATGCAACTTGTCTAAATTATCCATAAGTATTCTTTTTATGCCTTTAGGCATTAGGAAGCGTTGGCAAAAAACAAAATAGAAAATTCCTACCGTAGTTTGTTCTATTTAACGATAATGTGAATTATAGCAACAATAATCTACCTTTTCTGACCCAAAGTTTTTCCTTTTCTTTTACTTCCTGATAAAAATATGTTCCGATGCTCGGCAACCAAAGCGATGTAGCTTAATTAAGGTTCTGATGTTGGATTATTAATATTTTAAAATGGAGTAACAATGGCAGCAATTACAATCAAGTCGGCTTTAAATTCAGTGTATTTTGGCGACCCAGCGGGAATACCGATTTTAGGGCAAGCACCTTTCGGACGGCAAATACAGCGTTGGCAGGACGATAGTAGCTATGTGCAAAAGTTTCAATTCAGCGATGCCATAACTTTGCAGTTCCATACTCAATATGGTGCGACTTCTAACGTACCGTTGTTATTCATTTGCGATAGATACGACCCACATACGGGGAATTTCCATGTTGTAGGTTCACCTGCGGATAATATCTTAACGGGCGGAACTTATGATTTTAATACGGTTTTCGGGTCAGGTTCGGGGTTGTATTGCAAGGGAACGCAGGTTATAGCGGGGAACAACTATTACAATCCATTTGACGGCACAACAACGCCTTTGCTTACTACTACATGGTCTTTTTCATGTAACGATATAGGGTTATCTACAAAGGGAACGTATTACTTATTGTTAGTAAACTATACGGGTGCAGGAGTTGGTACGCCTAATTACCTTTGGAGTGAACCTATTTATTTCACTAATAGCTTACCTTATACGATTCTGATTAATTCCCAATATAATAGCAATAAATCGGGGAATATCAACACCTATATTGCGGGGTGGAATACCGATGATGGTATATTGATAAACCCTTACTACCCTACGTTCAATGTGCGGGTAGAGGGATATTTGATACCTGAAAATCCGAAAGGGATAAATGTAGGGTACTTGCAGCAGGCTTACGACCAACAGCAGATTATGGCTTTGTTCAAGCGAATGAAAAAGCTATGTATCGGTGAAATATCGCAGGGAATACCCGATTATTTGCTCGAAACGGTTACATCGGCAATAATTGCAGATAGCTTTTGGATAGACAAGCCAAATAACAGCTTTATCATTTTCAACCCATCGGCGCAAACGTCATTAACGGATATATGGAAATTAAAACGCAATGATGCCTATGCTTTGGTTACGGGTTCATGTATTTTAATGCAACGCTATGACGGGCAAAACGCTATTGTAACGCCTACACCTGCAACGCCTTATGCAAGGATTTATAATGCAGTTTATGATGCCACTTACTCATAATTAGGCGCACCTAAAAATAAAACTTAGGAATAACTAATTTTTAATTATTTTTGTTCATCTTTTAATATAGTATTATGGGAGCATTTCAAACACAGGTACTTGTTGATAAATCGTTAGCGCATAGTAACGTAACGTTGAAAACAGCACCTAATTCAATCAGTCCAACAGATACGGGCGGATCGCTTGAAAACCTTGCGGATTTGTTTGTTAGCCTCGGATGGGATGGCGACATGGCAACGCTTATCTATACATTGTTCAATCTTCGTATAGGTGCAACGGGTGGCGCAAATTCAGTTGTAGAAACGAATAAGGTAGCGGTAAAGCAGATTTCGACTGTTATTGCTCAATTGTTAAATCATACGAGTTCAGGCGAATTACATTTAAAAGACGGTACGAGTGCGTTTTATACAAAGTTTTTGGGTGTACCTTTTACGGGTAGCCTCACTGCTGACCGTACTCTTTCCCCACCTGATGAAAGCGGAACAATCGTAACGCATGTAACGAAAGATACGATTGAGGTAGCTAACGGGGGTGGTTATTCTACGGTGGTTGGTATTGCAACCGTAGCTGTGCAAGACCCATCACTAAACGTAGCAAGATTCATAAATAGCGGTACTCCAATTTTGAGTCTTTTAGACCAAGCGGTAACAGGGTTTGATTGGAAATTACAGATGCCTGCGGGTATGTTGAATAGCCGTACAATAACACCTCTTGACGCAACGGGTAGCAATCCTGTAATAGTTCAATCGGGTCGTTTAACGAGTCGGACTGCGGCGGTTGCGTCTATTTGTGCTGAAAGTGTACCCGTTGACCGTTCTTACAGGATTGAGTGCAATTTATTGATAAAAGTTGCGGGAACAAACGCCTTTAAAGTAGGGGTTGATTATACGGACGAGGGTGGAACTGCTCGGACAATGGCAATAACATTAAACAACCTTTCAGGCACTCCAACTCCGACTACCGCTTTTGCAGACGGTGCAATACCATACGCAGGTATGTCAACCCAAATCAGGGCAGGTGCATTATCAACAATCACAGTAAAAACATTTGGTACGTTCACAGGTTGCACCTACAACGTTGAAGCTAAAATTATTCAATTATCAAACACATAATATGGGTAAGTATATAAAAATACTGATTGCAATTATATTTACTGCATTTTCCGCTAATGGGCAGGTGATAGTGAATAACGGCAATACAAATGAACTAATAAGGCACAACGGGGGTTATACTACATTGCGGTATTTTACTCCCCCTATGTCTTACAATCCGTATTCTGCTTATTCTAAATTCGGCATGATTTGGTTTGATAGTTCAGCTACACAGCGTTTATGGTATTTTGACGGGTACAGGCAAAGACAAGTATCAGATAAAAGTTACGTTGATAGTGCAGTATTAGCAAGTGGTACAGGAACAGTTTTAAGTGTAACAGGCGGTACTAATATATCAGTAACGGGTACACCAACAGTTAACCCGATTATAAACCTTAGTGGGAATATTCCTGTTACTAATTTGAACGGTGGGACTTCTGCATCGGCTACAACTTATTGGCGTGGTGATGGTGTATGGTCAACTCCCGCAAGTGCAGGCACAGTAACATCAGTTGCAAGCGGTTGGGGAACTAATTTTAGCACTATTACGGGGGCGGGAACGGTTGTAGCTGATAGTTACGCAGTGGCATCACGAAACAGGCTACAAAAGAATGTGGATAGCTTAGACGTACTTATAGCAGGTAAACAACCGTCATTAGGTTATACGGCTGAAAACGTGGCAAATAAAGCTACGACATTTGGAACTTTGAACAACACACTATACCCAACAACGGCGGCGGTAAACACATGGGGTAATACTAACTTTCAGCCTATCGGTAGCTATTGGACATACGCAGATACGGTTAACGGAGTAAGTACAAGGTCATGGAGGCAAAAAGCGGTAGATAGTTTGAATATATTGATAGCGGCAAAGGGCGTTGGGTCTGTTACTTCGGTAGGTAGTGGTTATGGTATTTCGGGAGGAACAATAACAACGTCAGGAACTTTAGTAAGTGATACAGCTACTTTATTTCAGAAATATACAACTACTTTAGGAACGGGAACTGGTATAAGTATTTCAGGTAGGACTATTACAAATACAAGTCTTTCGAGCGGAGGGACTATTACATCTTTAAGTCAAGGGTATGGATTAACTAATAGCACAAATCCGATAACTACAACAGGAACACAAACTATTGATACCGCAACTTTGTTTTCTAAACTTATTACAACACTTGGAGCGGGTACAAATATTACTATCGCAGGACGCACAATCAACTCATCTAATACAGGTGGAACGGTTACAAGTGTTGCAACAGGTTATGGTTTAAGCGGCGGAACAATTACAGGCAGTGGTACTTTAATTGAAGATACAGCGACTACATTCAGCAAAGTGGTATCTACACTAGGGGCAGGAACAAATATAGCTATAACGGGGCGTACAATAGGCATTACGGGGCAAGTAGCTTTAACCAATGGAGGTACAAATGCAAGCCTTACAGCATCTAACGGTGGTATATTTTATTCTACGGCATCGGCAGGGGCGATATTAGCGGGAACAGCAACGGCAAATAAAATGCTATTGTCAGGTGCTACAACTACGCCTTCATGGTCAACGTCAACTATCCCAACATCGGCAGGGGCAACGGCTAATAAAGTGCTTTTATCGGATGGCGCAAACTATGTGTTATCTACGCCTACATTTCCAAATGCAAGTGCAACAAGTGGTAAAATAATTGTTTCAGATGGTACGAATTGGATAGCATCTACTCCAACCTATCCAAACGCATCGGCTACGACAAGAAAGATTATAGTTTCAGACGGAACAAATTTTGTAGCAAGTACAGAAACATACGCAGTACCGTCAACTTCGGGTAACGTAATGCAGTCAGACGGTACGAATTGGACAAGTGTTACGCCTACATTTACCGCATCATCTACAACTACTTTAACCAATAAGCGTTGGACTGCAAGGGTTGGTAATACAACTTCATCGGCTACACCTACAATCAATACTGATAACGTGGATATATATAAGCTGACTGCACAGGCGGCGGATATTACGAGTATGACTACGAACTTATCAGGTACTCCGGTAGATGGCGATATACTTGAAATTCAGATAACGGGAACAGCAGCAAGGGCGATAACGTGGGGTGCATCTTTTGTAAGTTCAACGGTTACACTACCAACAACAACGGTTACAACAGCTACCTTGACGGTGGTTTTTCAATATTGTACAACATCAAGCTACGGTAATAACAAGTGGGTATGCGTAAACAATTTTTAGTTTTATTAGGTTGTATTATATCGGTTTGTTCGGGTGGGCAACCGATGAGGATGCTTATACCTAAGAAAGCAAGTACAGTACCCGCTACTATAAATGTTGATTTTTTAATAGTTGGTGGCGGTGGTGGTGGTGGTTACTACGTTGCAGGTGGTGGTGGTGGTGGTGATGTGAACTATCAAACCTCTCAAACGCTTACAATAGGTACTACTTATAACATTAGTGTAGGAGCAGGTGGTGCAGGAGAAACAGGTGTAGCCATTACTGCAAAGGGTAGCAATTCAACATTCACAGGATATACTGCTTATGGCGGTGGCGGTGGTGGTACTTATAACGGTGGTACTTATAAATCTCCAACGTCTGGTGGCTCTGGTGGTGGTGGTGTAAATAATGGCGGAGCGGCACAAACGGGAGCGGCGGCCGGGAGTGGTACTAACGTAAAAGCAGGTGGCGATGGACATACGGCTTATTACGCAGGTGGTGCAGGTGGTGGTGCAGGTGTAGCAGGTGCGGCAGGAACATCAACACAGTCAGCAGCAGGGGGCGATGGTATTACTTGTTCTATAACAGGTAGTAGCGTTTATTACGGTGGTGGTGGTGGTGGTGCAGGATATTCGCATAATTCCCCATCAACAGCAGCAGGTGCTGGCGGACAAGGCGGCGGCGGCGCAGGTGGTTATGCAGACTTTGGAGCAGGGACAAGTGGAACAGCTAATACAGGCGGTGGCGGTGGCGGCGGCGGTGCGGCAGGTAATGGTGGCGCAGGTGGATCAGGTGTTGTAATGGTACGCTATCTTACATCATACGGAACGCCTACTATAACAGGTACATATTCAACACTAACAGACGGGTCTTATACTATCATTAAGTGGACAACATCAACAGGAACATTTAAGCCATGAGGACAATATTGCTATTTCTAATTTCAGTGAGCGTATCTGCGCAAAAGGTAACGAAAGTCCTAACGCAGATTACTTTGCCTGTAAATGTAAAATATTCTATACCCGCAAACTATGCAAAGCATGTGTATTTGGTTGATTTATCAAACCCGCAACTGCATAGCATTACAGTGAGTACGGTTAGTCCGGCCTATGTGATGCCGACTCAAATAGGTGTTGATACTTTTAATATGTACCGAAATGATACGCTATTTAAACTACCTATAAAAATTCAATGACACATCATAGACCCGACAGTCATTTTAATTTAGTATTTTTGGTGGCGTTTGCCATTGCGTTTGTAGTAATTATTAACCTTATAAAATAGATATTTTTGAATCAATTTTTAACAGTTTTAATTTCCGCTTGTTGTTCTTTAGGGGCTAGCGTAATGACATGGATTATTACAGTTGCAGTAATGAAACAAAGGGTGAATGAAATTGAACAAAAAATAGTAAAAATGGCTATTGATTTTGGCTTATCGGCAAGGGAGGCATCAGATAGACTTAGGGCAATTGACGAGGATGCGGCTAGGTGTGATGAAAGTAGAAAGTCTGTGCATATAGCTATTTTGCGACTTGAGGAAGTTAAGGCGAGTAAAGAAATGGTTGATATTTTCCGGTCTGATATGCACAATTTGACTGTATCGGTAGATAAGCGTTTCGACAAGATAGAAGATATGTTGACTAAGGTATTAACAAATAATAGGAACAGTTAAAACTAAATGCTATGATTAAGTTAGACATTTTGCGGTACTTACCGTTGTTGGTAATAGCTTTTATTGCTATTTGGATGTTGGTTAAGAAGTGGGATTTTATCACTTCGGTTTTGTCTGATAACGGGCAAGGTTCGGCTACCCGGACTTCGGGATTTGTCTTGATTATGGTTGTGGCGTTCAATGAACTTTACACTACGATTAAGACGCAGAAGTTCGACTATCAGCATTTGGTAGTTATATTGGTATCTATTGGCGTGTTATTCGGATTTATCAAAGTTGTTGACATGGTTTCTATTTGGAAAGGTGGCAAGCCTACAACGGACAAGGATAACACTACAACGGTTTAAAATAAATTTGGTTATTCCTATTTTATTCGTTAAATTTACAACTGTAAAGCGGTCTTAAACTGTTTCCCTCCGCTTGTATGTAGTAGCATACAAAAATGAAAGTTTAGCTTTGTTCTTAGGAAACTATTTATTTCGATGCGAAAGCTGACTTGGTAAGTAGAAAGTATTATTAGGGTCGATAGTGCTAGCAATGAGTGGAAGGTCTCAACTAGCGACTTGCAAAATGTCCGACAGATTACCTAATACCCACATGGAAGGTGGAACCGCTAAGATATAGCTTGTTGTTGTGATACAGATAGAAGTTCTATTAAAGCAACATCAAACTTTGAAAGTTCACAAACAAGGACTTGCAAGGAAGTAGACCTTCTGTGTTTGGAACTTAACGAAATTAAATTTACATTTGCAATACCTTTTAAATAAAAATAGTTGGCTTCCATCCAACGCTTGCCCCGATAGCTACTACTGTTGGGGCTATTTTTTTATTCAAAATATTTAGTATCTTTGTTCCATGCTACCCGAAGATAAAGGACTGATACGGGATATGTGTATTATTGCTTGCGTTCTATGCGTTATGGGTTACGTCATTTTCAAACTGCTGATATGAGATACATTGCACTGATTATCGCTATTGCTTTACTCCCATCTTGCAAGGCATTGAAAAACGTAAGCCATGATGTTCGGGATAGCGTGGTAATTAAAACCGTTGATAGCGTGGTTTATCGTACCATTACGACCACTAAAGACAGCGTTGTTACACATGATAGCGCAATAGGTATTTCGGGCAATAACGCCTCATTTGACATTGATTATAATTCCACAACCGATACGATAATTAAGAAAGGTAATTTGAGGTTGACCCGTACCGTAAATAAAGGCGTTGAACATATCGAATGTAACTCGGACAGCCTTACCATTGTTGTAATGGATTTGCAGACCATTGTACGGCAGAAGTCCAATGAAACAGACCAACTAAAGACACAACTATCAAACGTGAGTACAAGCCACAATGAAACAACCGTAAAGGAACAAACGGTAGGTTGGTTGGGTAGAATTTGGGGTAAGGTTAAAAACACTTTCGCATGGATAGGACTAATCGCAGTCCTTTACATTATATTCAAGATAATCAAAAGATACTTCATAGCATGACAATTTCAGAAAAAGGCATAGACCTAATTTGCCAATTTGAGGGGTACAGTTCCAAACCTTACCTCGACAGCGTTAACGTACCGACAATCGGATTCGGTACGACTATGTACAATTCGGGAACTAAAGTAACAATGAATGACTATCCCGTTACGTTAGAACAGGCAAAGAACTATTTGGTGCATCACATTGAAAATCGTTGTTATCACGCCTTAGTAGGTCTGAAATTAAGCCAAAATCAATTTGACGCATTATGTAGCTTTGTTTACAATTGCGGGGCGGGTGCATTTGAAAATAGCACGTTAAAAAAGCGCATTGTAACGGGCGAAGGGGATATTCGTGCTGGCTTTGCCATGTGGAATAAAGCAGGGGGGCAGGTGTTGGCAGGTCTTACCAAACGTAGAACAGCCGAAGCGGATTTGTACCTATCTGAAAGTATCGTTTAATGTAGTTGTTCGGTTTTTCCGAACAGTTGAAATAGATTTATCGGAAATCCCGATTAATTAAAAAGACCTGAATTTTTACGTTCAGGTCTTTCTTTTCCATGTGTTATTTTTATTTTAGTTCACCTCTCGGTTATTGTAATTGTAGTTTAGTAGAAATTCAATCAGGTTACTTTCAAAATCTTTGTAGTTCAAGGCGGTGTATCTGAAAACGTGCCAACCATTTATAATTGCGATATTATATTTTTCTGCATCCATCGTGTAGCCTTTCAATGATGTGTGGCGACTTTTCCCGCTAAATATGCCTTCGTACTCTACACTTAGCTTAAAATGCAATATGGCAATGTCAAATCTGAAACGTCTTTTTTTGTGAAAACGCCATTCAACCTCAAACGGAATACCCTTTCTTTTTAGCACACTTTTAATGTGGGATAGTCCGATAGGGTCAGAAACGGGCGTATTAGGCGCAGACTTTCGATTTACGGCTTTATTTTCAGTTTTAGGTACTTTGACTTGACCCGCCCCGTTTTTGGCGTTTACAGCGTCTATGTCTTTTTGCGTCCAACCTTTCATGTTAATTGTTTGTAACGTACTGTTTTACTTTATTGTACCTATCCCTGAAATCGGGTTCTGTGGAAATCAAAGCGTCTATCCTTTCCTTTGCAGATAAAACCGTAGTACGGTCTAATCCGAAAAACTTGCCAATGTCTTTGGTAGATATTCTACTAGATAACATTACGCAAATTGCAAGCTGCCTCGGTTCGACTACCTTTCGTTTCCTATCTCTTGCTTTTATCTCGTCAACGGTCATTTTGTGATATTCAGCTACTTTTAAAGCTATGTTGCTACAAAGCATTTTGTTTGTCGCAATTCCGGGCAATACATACGGTGAAATCATGCTGTTTGTGTCATTTCGCAGAGCCATGTGTAAACTTCGCTTAGGTTATCAATTTTGTGTAGGTGGTCTAAAATCAGGTTTATGTCGTGGATTCTTTCTGATGAAAGTTCCGCCATCATTTTGTTAGCGGTTATATCAGGCAATGATTTTATTGCCGTTGCTTTTAATGACAACATAGCCATTTTCACTTTCCCGATGTCAGGCTTTAAAACGGGTGGGCATAGCGAATAATCTTTCAGGTCGTTCAGGTTCACCATTTGCACCTGCTGCATTAGGAACACCCGAATCATTATTCGCCCTAGTTCGTTAATTTGGTTTTGGTTCGCTGTCATGTTATTTCAATTTGTGGTTTTGACTAATTATCATTGGGGTTGTATTTGCCCATTTAATTGAATGGTGTATGCGTGGGTTATCTGTATTCATCATTGATACTTTTACTGAAGAAGGTTGCATCATAACGGTTGTAAAGGCTTTACAATATGTTCCGAAACGTTTGTACATATCTGTTATACCGCTTGTCTGCCCTTGCGTGTCTTTTTGGTCTAACTGCATATTTGTGAAAGTAAAAAAAATATCGCCCCTACTACCTAGTGTAGTGTAGGTATTTACATCCTCATTCATCGCCCCAATAAATTGAAATTCTCTATTTGTTGAACAGAAAAAAGAGTTCATACACTTTCTTTTTAGTTTTATTCCACTAAATCCGCCTATGTGGTCTCCACCTTGTCCAAATGCTATTGATTTTATATTTACACTTTTATAAAAAGATAACATTATTTCAAAAACTCGGTTAATATTTTTGACAATTTTTGCACCCTGCTGGTAACGATACCCAAAGTAATAATAATCATCATCAAGCTGAATAAAATAGGTAATTCCTAATCCTTTTGCAATTCCAAAACAGGCGTTTCTTGCATGGGTTATTGTTCTCCTTTCATCAAAATTATTGCCTTCATCAATGGTATCTGCTATTTCTTTTTTATCAAAAATCTTCACATTATCAATACCAAAATTTTTAATGTATTTATCGCAAGTTTTATCTTCATTATCTACAATGAAATAAATAGCACCTGTATAACCACACTTTTTTAAGGTAGCTAATGTTTTCACATTGTCTGGCCGCCCATGTGTAAGGATAAAAACGGCAAAATCTTTATTCTCCATAATCCTCTAAATATTGTTTACGAATTTCATCGCAAAGTTTCACATATCCATATTCAATGGCTTTATCAAAATCAATGATTACAAGTGCGCTACGTTCCATAAAGTGTTGCATTTCCTTACTTGAATGTGCATAATAATCGGCTATCTTTTCATAGTTAAAAACATTATGCCGTCTTGCCGCATCAATTAAAAATGTCTTTTCATCTATCGGTAGATTTGAATTATCTATTTCCCTAATCAATCTATGGGTTTTAGATTTATCCAAAAGTTCCATTAAATGTGGCTTGACATTTTTAGGCTCGTAAATAGGTGCATCTACTTTTAAAGAATACTTTTGATTATCTTTATCTGGTGCAAACTCTTGCCCAAATAAGTTGCTTTGTTTGCTCATGTTTTACGTTTTGGATTGTTTACGGTTAGCGTGAGTAAATGTTTAACCATTCTGAAAATGAGTAATTTGGTCTGTATTTTGATAAATACTTTTCAACGGCTACTTCATTTGGTGTTGTAATTGGTACGACTATCCATGTGCGGCGGTCTATCTGCACCCGCTTAGTTTCGTAGTCGGGTTTCCGTATCTTAACGTCTTTGTTCTTGTTCAAAGTTTCCACCACCCAATTGTTCCCACCGTTAATCGGCATCTTCTTAGATACGGGTTTACCTGCCGTTTCGGGGATTCCTGATAGCGAATTTGCCTTGCGTGGGTTTACATAAGGCGTTATCCGCTTAATCGCTTTATCAACCCCGTTTGGCTGTTTCTCCATCAAGTAAACAACGTCCTTAAAACGTTTCTCCCATTGGTCGCCTACTTTCTTTGCTTTTGGATTGTTCATGTGTTTCTATTGTTTGGTTAAAATATTAATTAATCGGTGTTAGTTTAAGTTAAAAAATCCGTTAAATCTTTTCTAAATGCTAAAAGGGTGTGTCTTCGTCTATGTCGTTTTTATACGGGGTGCGTTGGTATTGGTTCGTAATAAATGATGCGGTTTTGGCTTGGTCAAAATCTTCTGCATTTATCCACCTTTGAATATCACCATTGAACTTTAATTCAATCGGCTTACATTCCCCATCCCTATTTTTTTCAATGAGTAACTGCGTTTTTACAATAGGGGTATTATCCGAATTTTTCCCCGTTTCCTCATGCCAAATAAAGATAACAATATTTGCATCTTGTTCCAAACTGCCGCTTTCCCGCAAATTAGACAATGAAGGCTTTTTATTTGCTGTCTGTTCAACTGCTCTATTTAACTGTGCCAATGCAATAATCGGTACTTCCAATTCACTTGCCAATAACTTTAACGACCTACTGATATTACCTACCTCCTGCTCCCTGTTACCGTTCTTTTCCTTTGTGGTCTTAATCAACTGCAAATAGTCAATGATTATCAGTCCCAAATCGGGGTTGCGTTTCTTTTCCCTGCGGCAAGACTTCATAATACCCGATAATGTTTGCGTCTTATCGTCAATTTTTAGCGGTAAACGGTTGAAATCAGCAATTGCATGGTTTAGTATGGATTTCTGAAAATCGTTTAAAATACCGCTTCTAATGGCTTTAAATGGAATATTGTTCTTACAGGCGGCAATACGCTTAACCAATGCTTTACTGCTTGCCTCTAAACTGAAAAACAGGGTTTTAGCTTTTGCATTTACCGCAAAGTTCAAAGCTAATGCCGTTTTACCCTGCGAAGGTCTTGCCGCTAAGATTATCAGTTCAGAACTTTGCCAACCATTAGTAACTGAATTTAGTTCTACATATCCAGTTTCTACTCCCGTTAGGTCGGTCTTGTTTGTGTCTTGCGTTTCAATATCAAATAGTAATTCTTGGTAAATACTGGAAATTGGTTGCAGGTCGTCAGTTACTATCCCATCTGATATATTCCTTATTTTATGCTCTAAGTTTTCAATAGTTTCAAAAACATCTTCACTTGCGTTGTATGCCGTTGTGATATTTTCCATCGAAATCCGTATCAATTCACGCCACATATATTTTTCCATTACAATCCTCGCATGGTCTTGTATGTGGGCGGTACTGTTTACGGCTTGTGTTAGCGTTGTTAAGGCGTAAGCACCCCCAACTGTATCAATACTGCCATCTTTGGTTAATTGGTCTGTAACGGTCAGCAAATCAACTACATTTCCAGTATTGTAGAGTATGCAACAGGATTTGTAAATTTTTTGGTGTGCATCTGAATAAAAACATTCAGGAGTAGGCAAAATCTCCATTACCAATTCAAAGCTATCACGTTCTAGCATAATAGCACCTATAACCGCTTTTTCGATTTCAATATCTTGCGGTGGCACTCTACCAAATGACATTAAGTTTATATCGTTTCTCATTTGTTGAATTTTAAATCGTTCTTAGACCATGTTATCAATCGTAGTTTCAATTCCCATGTATCTTCCAATTCCCACTTTAAAAACCTCATGTCGGGCGTTGCCTCTGTCCAGTATCGGTAAAATCCATTTAGTACGTCAGGAGAATACTTACCGTTAAATTCCATTAATTTATTCTTAAATAATTCTTTTTTCTCTTTCACTTTCTCTATAAGTACAGTATTACTTACTATATCTTTATCCTTATCTTTATCCTTAACCCCTAGCAAGGGGCTTAGATGCCCCATAAGATTATACTTGTTCAATAGCCTTAAAACGCTTAAATGAACTTTGTTTTTTGCATTTAATTCAGTTCCGTATTGGAATAAAATAAAGTCAGGAATAAACCACTTAGTACCTTCGTCAAATACTACAATCTTGTCTTTAAACAGTTCAATTGCCTTATTGATGTCAACCTTTGTGCCTATTCTCAATTGTGCAATTTCGGTATCAACTTCCCATATTCCAGCGTGGTTAATGTCGTCAGTAAGGAATAACCAAAATAGCTTGTAAGATGCTGGCAAAGACTTAATAAAAGGCTTTTTCCATTTATCGGTGTCAGTAAATCGTTTCGCCAAAATATCGCTTTTTAGAGATTAGAATATTAAAAACGGTCGGGCAAGGAAAAGCGACTAACCTGCATACAAATAATGTAACGCCCGACCGATAATTTAAGGATTGTTTTTTGAATTTCATTTGTACTGTATTAGTCGCTTAGTACGCAATTTACGACAGTTCTTCCGTTCTGCCAAATTTATTTTAATTTACTGAATGGGGTTATTCTACTATCTTTTCCATTTTAAAAAAGGGTTGATTTTAATTACTATTTGGTTTTCACTTTTGCAAGTTTTAGGAAAATAAAGTTTTTTTTGTTATGCCTGTACCCAAATAGATATAGGTCGTGAATGACTACTTTTCTTACCCGCTTTGCCATACCCAACAAACCTTATTAGGTTCTTATTGCTCAATGATTTTATAACTGCTCCCCAAACTTTAGGGTTTTTGGGTTCAGGTAGTTTTGCATCTTCGTAAGATTGTCGTATCTGTTCAGAAGTAAAAGGTGTTTTATTACCTTTTACCCACTCTGTTGCGAATACTACAATATCATTAAAGTTATTGGCAATCGGTTCTGCTACCTGATTCAGATAGTCTTGTTCAAATAAACTCGGTGGTTGTGTCATTGCGTTTTTTCTTTCGGTTAGGAATTGCGTTGTTAATATCGGGTTGACTAGCATTTTAATTGTTAGTGTTAAGTGTCGGATATGAGATAAGCATTTTGCCAGCTTTTAATACTGCGTTGGTTAATGCGTCCTTGTCTGCTTGCGATATTTCAAACCTTACAATATTTAAGTTTGTAAAGTATCCGCCATCAATCAAATAAGGTAGTTCGCTATCGCTTACATACGACAACCATTTAACATCGGGATTACCTTCTGCAAGTGCGTAAATTTCCTTTAGTTCTGATTTGTAAGGACAATATACAATCAGTTCCGCCCAATCGCAATTATTGATTATGGCATTACTTACCAACTGCCAATAATACTTTTCACCGTCTGCACTATTTTCCCGTATCAAGTTCATTGCATCCATGCCATTTAAACCGTCATACAATGGCTTTACAAGATGGATAAATGATTTCATGGTAAATGGATTTTTTATGTCAATTACCGACCGATTTTCGCCTTCTCTTGTACCATCCTTGCTACCTGCCCAATAATCAATTGTTGGGTGAATATCGGTAACTTGTGAGGAATAGGTAAAATCCAATCCTATTTTATCAAATACAAGACCTTCGACAAGATTCCCCCATGATGTAGGCTTACTGCTCATGTCTGCGTTTAAAGACCTACCCAACAATCTTTTAAAGTTTGTTTCCTCAATGTAGGTTAAAGCGGGTGCGCCAAAATCATCACCTTTACGGTTCAATGTCATTAGCTTGTAAATTTCAGAACTTGTAAACCTACCTATTCTGTGCGTACTGTTGTTTATGTTGTCGCTCATTTTGATTGTAGCATTTTGAATAACTTGTTATAAGAATTGGTTTCCTTGTTGTTGATAATCCTTTCGGCATTGGTAATATCTTCGGGAGATAACGCCTCTTTTTTAAGGTCGTACAGTTCGGTTAAGTCATCAATGGTTATTGTTGGTTCGACATAAACATTTACCTCTTTAAAATCCATTTTGTTGTAAATGTCTGCGGCTATACCAATTTCTGCGGCACACTTTTTAAGTGCATCTGTTGCTGCCGCCTTTAGGTCGTTACCAATAGATAGCGGTGTATCTGTACCCTTTTTGCAGATAACGTCTTTATTGCCAAACTGCATTTTGGTAATGGTTACTCCATTGCTAGTGCAGGTTAGCTTACCTTTTACGATAACTTCACCATGCATTATCTTTTCATCTACAATTTCAAAAGACCAATTCCATCCGAATACTAGATTAAGGACTTTTTTTACATAGCCGCCCGTTACATACTCCCATGTTCCACCACCTTTAGCGGGACGGGTATGCACATACTGTGCGGGTGTTTTTTTAAGTAACTGTCTAAGCTGCGCCCCCGTCATTGCGTTGTTTTCCACTAGGGATAAATCGGACGGGTTAATTAGTGCTAATTCGTTTTGTGCCATAATTTTAAAAGTTTTTGTTGGTTATCTAAGTTTTAGTGCGTTGTAAAATCGTGCTAACAAATCTCCGTACTTTGCCCTTCGTTTCCACGGGCTGAAAATGACTACTAATCCTGTTGGTCGCTTGTTCATGTCGCTATTTTAAGTGTTAATGTTTATTTCTGTTAATTGCGTGGTACATCGTTCCAGCTAGTGCTGCGAATACGAGCATTAATAAGTACGTCATAGAATGTTCATTGAGTGCGGTGAAGGTATGTTTTCGTTGGTCGTTTGCGGGGTGTTTGACCGTATAAAGTCAATCGCTGATACCTTCGGAAAAATTGCATCGTAACTATTGCAAAATCCCCATGAATTATCCAGCCTGAACAACGAAATGTAATCCCCGTCTTTCAACAGCATAGATTCAAATTCAATCCCGTTAACTGTTAGGATATTTATAACCGTTGCTTTTTCTATTGCGTTGTTAACGCTAATTTCGGCTTGCTGTTTTAATGCGTCTTTCAGTAGCATATTATTGAATTTGATTGTTAAGAATTTGAGTATTGTAACCCCTGCAAATTTCGCCTATTGCCGCAAACAGATTTGAACTGCTGAAATTTCCGTTTTGGAGAGATTGTACGGCACTTGTTGGGGTATCTTGTTCAATGTCCGTACTATCAGATAAACTTGCATCTTCATAGCTAGAACTGAATAAATACGCTATGTGGGCATAAGTTACTTCATTAATATACTCTATGCAAGATTCGGACGCATCACGTTTCACAATCCATTTAAAAAAGTTCGTGCAACATTGACCGTCAAAATAAACATCATTAATGTCGAAATCATAAACCATTTCGTTATGTTCATTCATTCCGTAGTTGTACCCTACACCTTCAATTTTAATCTCAATCGGTTTAACCGTTGCGCTACCCCCGTAAGGCGTAACGAATTTGAATTGCTTGCTAATCTTGCTCATGTTTTTTAGTTTTGTTGTTGATAATGGGTGCAAGGTAGTATATAGGTATGAACTATCCAAACAATGTTAAACATATTTCTTTTTAGAATTTTTACTAACTACCTTCAAGTCCTTTGTAGGCTTCATTTTCAGCGAATAAAATGATGTGCCAAATGCGTCTATTTTTTTTGAGATACTAACCACATCGGGCATTAAATGTAGTTTCTTATCTCTTACAATTCGGGAAATGTAACCCTTATTAATGCCTCGTTTTTCTGCGTATTGCTTTACGGTCAATTCCATGCTATAAAATATTTTTTGGTAAAAGTACATAACTATAAACTAATTTCAAAATAAAGTTGTAATATTGCACTCAAACAACAAACAGATGGAGAATAAAATAAAACTAAGCGAAAGCCAAAAAGATGCCCTAGAAAAAATAAGGGGCAACAATTGCAAAGGCTTATACATAGAGCCTAAATACAATTGGTTTACTTTAATTGATAGGTGGATAACCATTAACACAACAACCGCAAAGGCGTTGATAAAAAAAGGGATTATAAGCAATGAAAATAGCGACAACAAAGACCACTATTTACTAACAGACCTCGGCAGGTCGATAAACTTAAACGATTAAACTAAAACAAGATGGAACAGAGTAACGAAAAGAAACAGACGGCACTGATGATGCTGGAATCTTTCATCGAAGATAACAAACGGAAAATAATGGATTTTGACGCATTTGGGGAGTCATTTGATGTTGATATTATTTCAGTATCAGACCTGTATGAAAAACTAACCACACTGCTGGAAGTTGAAAGGGCGCAGATTTGCGATGCTTACGATATTGGTTCATATAGCGGACTGTCTGGAGGTGCTGGAACTTCTGAATACTATTTCACCCAAACCTTTAAATCGGAATAGATGTTTCAACACTACGCAACTAAAGGAACGTTTTGGTTCAGGCTGTTTGGCTACGGTTTGCACTTTAAGAATACAAACATACGCCGATTGAGATTTTCGGAACGAAACGGGTACTCAAAACGCTTGCAAATAGGTCATTGGTCTATAAAGTTGTTGTTCCCAAATAATTAGTACCTTCGCATCGGTTTTGTGTTTTCATCATGTGGTTTGATTGTTAATAATAAATCCCGCTTTTCTAGGCGGGATTTTCAATAAATATTTTGCAGATTAAAATTAATACTTTACTTTTGTGGTGCTATTGGAGACCGGCAAAAGTTCTAATAGTTCAATTTAATTACTGATTTTACCAATATAGAACGCCCTTCAAACGTTCAAATCCCGAACTCAAACCTTTGCCGGTCTCCTGAGATTCGGGATTTCCTTTTCTTATTAGCTTGTGCCTACCGTAAGCAATCAACAAAGGCGTAAACAGTAAACGTGTGAGGATGGCAGTAGTGTATCAAATCACTTTTAAATGTTGGTAAGGTCGTTCACAGACTTATGACCGCCAACAGCCAAAACGTTGTGAAAACTCATTCGATGCAGGTAGGTAGGTAAAATAGGTTGTATCTCTAAAGGAGGGGAGGTACGACTTAATTTTACTTACCATCATTGCTCAAATCTATTCTTGCAGTCAACTTTACCTTATTAAGTGGTTAAAATGAAAAATGAGTATCAGTTACGATACCCACTTTCTTTTGCTGATAACCCCTAACCCGATACTTTGTACCTCTTTTCTGTTTAATGCCCGCATTTAGGCAAGGAGTAGCGTTAACGCCCTATTTTTGATAAGACTATCGCAATGCATATCGTAATACACCATATCTACTGTCAACTCCCAATATTCGCTGCCGTAATCAGGCTTAACCTTTCGGGCAGACTTAACGCCCTCTAAGTCATTCGCCCTACCTGCTTTGCAGTATGCAGACGGGAATCTTTGATTTTTCAGACCCCGCAGCTTTGCGTATTCCGATACTCGTATTTTTTTGTACTTTGGCATATTGTTTTTTTTGGTTTTTTGTGTAAAAAATGTTGTTACTGAAATAAGACATCCTCTATCCTTGCAAGTGGTACAATACCCACTAACTAAGGCTAAAAGCAGTTGAATATGAATACCTGCTTAACTTTCACTTTCCTGTAAATCCCTTGCGTGTATGAAACGCATATCCTTGAATGGGCGAACAGATACTATTAAACTTGCAAGGTCGTGTTGTGAGTTTTGGCACATTGCACGAAATTGGCGTATCAGTCGGTATTTAGATAATGTCCAAGCGTTATTAACTTTTCAGTTTTTTATTGCAACTACATTACCCTATTACAAAAGCTACTTACGTTTCAAGTTATTCTTCTGCTATATTCGTTTGCAGAATTGGAAAACAACGGGAGCAATAAACCAAGCCAATTAAAAGCCTTGGACGGGATTTGGATGCCTGATAAATTGCACCCCGTTGAGTCAAATGTATGTTATATTTTAGAAACCAAATTCAGACCCGTCCAAGGAAATTATTTGGTATCACAAAAGTAACAAATGTTTTTCAAAGAGCAAAATTAATCTCAAATCCTGTTTAGTTTTCAGCCCTGTCTAATCCGTATTTCAGTTTTTCTTGCAGTAACTCCCTTTCTCTTTGCAATTCCGCCCATTTAATTGCATTTTCGGTGGAATTGTTACCTGACTGCAAAATGTCGCTTATTTCGGCTGTAATTGCGTCTATTTTCATTTTGGTTAAATACCTGCCCATTGCGATATAACCGTTAATTGCGCTAAATTCTTGATGATTCATTTTTTCGGTTTTAAAAATTAGTGATTGTTGTTTACATATTTGGAAAAGTGCAAATCGCTGTTGAATTTTTTAATCTCGTGTAGGAATTGGTTATCGTTCTCCCGCCCTTCGTCTGTGTTTTGCTTGCAGTAATACCAATCGGCAAAATATCCCTTTGTTTCTGTAAAAAATTGCCAATTAATGCCATGAAATGAGTTCAAAAATTCGTACATGGCAGTTATGTTCCCAAACTGCAAAACATCGTAAATTTTGCCATCGTAGAGTGCTGGGTAAACGTTTTTGAGTGTCTGTTCGCTGTGCATATTCTGTAAGTTAAGTTTAAATGTGAAAAATTGCGCTTAACGTTTTCGCCCAACGACTGGAAATTCCAGAACCAGTTAGTTAATAGACGTATGAATGTGTAGAAGTCCTGTATTTAATTTTCATTATTGTACCAAGTCCTGCAACGTATTCAAGAGCGCAAATATTTACATTTGGCAATTTTTTCAAAGTAGCCATATTTTTTGATTTGGCTATTACTTTGGCATCTGCTGAACTTTCGGGAATTGCGTAATATTGCGTCTGTGTGTTCATAACTGTATTTTTAATGTTTGAATGATTGTTAATGAATTTTGTAAATCTCAAACCCTAGCGGAACTAAGATAGCATTATAAGCCGCCCTATTTTCTTCCGTAATATTGAGCGTTATTATTTCCCGCCCTGTCATTGAACTAATTAAAATATACCTGTTTTTCATTGTCTAAGTTTTAATGTTTGAATGATTAATTCTACCTTGAAAAATGCCTGTTTATTGCCATCTGTGAGGAAACGTTAACCAGCTTTAAAACTGCGTCCCGTTTCGCCGCTAATAGCGTTAAACCTACGCCCGTTACCGTTACTGCGATTCCCTCTATTG